>JAEEGL011896578.1_pt1 | contig 98466 bp, 90 predicted proteins | sample 9134231 | NCBI WGS metagenome assembly JAEEGL01 (sample SAMN16246548, study PRJNA631951) | gut metagenome | biome: gut microbiome; feature: rumen; material: fiber-attached | host: Bos | place: Iran: Karaj | collected 2018-10 | reverse complement strand
GTCGGAGACGAGGGCCGGGATGCCGTAGAAGCCGAGTTCCCCGCGGAGGAAGGCTTCCACCGCGATCTCGTTGGAGGCGTTCAGGACGGCGGGCAGGACGCCCTTTTCCCGGGCGGCCCGTTCCGCCAGCGCCAGGCAGGGGAAGGTCTCCCGGTCGGGCGGGAAGAATTCCAGGGGCCCGCAGGAGAACAGGTCCAGCCGGGGCGCGGGACAGACGGGGCTGTGTTCCGGATGGAAGAGCGCGTACTGGATGGGCGTGCGCATGTCGGCCGTACCGAGCTGGGCCAGGATCACGCCGTCGCGGAACTCGACCATGGAATGGACGATGGATTTCGGGTGCACGGTCACGGAGATCTGGCCGGGCTCCGCGCCGAAGAGGCGGACGGCCTCCAGGATCTCCAGGCCCTTGTTCATGAGCGTGGAGGAGTCGATCGTGACTTTGGCGCCCATGGTCCAGGAGGGATGCTTCAGGGCCTGGGCAGCCGTGACGTTCTCCAGTTCGGAGCGGGTCTTCCCGCGGAAGGGGCCGCCGGACGCCGTCAGGTGGATCGTACGGAAGGGTTCGCCGGGACGTCCTTCCAGGCACTGGAAGATCGCCGAGTGCTCGGAGTCCACGGGCAGGATGCGCCGCCCGAGCTCCTTTGCCCTGCGCATGACGATGTCTCCTCCCACGACGAGGGCCTCCTTGTTGGCGAGGGCCACGTCCATCCCCCGCTCCAGGCAGGCGAGGACGAGGGGGAGCCCCGCGCAGCCGACCACCGCCGCGACGGCGATATCGGCTTCCGTTTCGGAGATGAGGCGCAGCGCGGCGTCCTCGCCCTTAAGGCAGGGGATGTCCTCCGCCTTCCATTCCCCGGAGCGGAGGGACACGAGGGGCACGCCGAATTCCCGCGCCTGCTCCTCGAGCAGCGCAGCGCTGCTGCCGGCGCAGAGGCCGGCGACCCGGAAGCATCCGGGGTTCTGCCGGACCACGTCCAGCGTCTGGGTCCCGATGGACCCGGTGGAGCCTAATACGAGCAGTCTTTTCATCGGATCATGAATACGAGCACGGCGTAGACGCCGACGACGGTCATGAGGGAGGAGTCCATGCGGTCCAGCAGACCGCCCTGTGGCCCCAGGATCCGGCCGAAGTCCTTGACGCCGGTGCTGCGTTTGACGAAGGAGGCGAGCAGGTCTCCCAGCTGTCCCATGAGGGAGCAGATGAGGCCGAGGCCCAGGACCTGCAGGATGTTGATGCCCGGGTCGGACCCCAGGAGCTTCAGGAAATACCAGTACAGGACCGCGCCGGCTATGCCGCCGACGAGTCCGCACAGGGAGCCTTCCACGGTCTTGTTGGGGGAGATCACGGGAGCGAGCTTCGTGCGTCCGAAGGCTTTCCCTCCCAGGAAGGCGAAGATGTCCGTGACGCCCGCGTCGAACAGGGCGATGCCCAGGGCGAAGGTGCCCAGAGCGCCCGGAGCCGTGGTGTGGATGAGCATGTAGACCATGTATCCCATGTTCGGGTAGAACATGAGGAAGATGACGGCGAGGGCGTCCCTGAAATCGCAGGTCTCGTTGCGGAAGAACAGGAGGATCAGGGAAAGCTCCGTCATGACCATGTAGAGCAGGAGACCGCCGGCGGGGCCTTTGAACCAGACGGCCGGCGCCATGAGGATGCCGAGGATGAGAGGCGTCCAGGGCTGGACACGGTAGCCCGCCGAGCGGAAGGCTTTGTGGATCTCCCAGTTGCAGACCGCACAGAAGACGACCATGACGGGGATGAAGAGCCAGTCGCGGAAGACGAGGACCGCCACCACGAGCAGCAGCATGATGATGGATATGACCGTACGCTTAAGCATTGTCAGTCTCCAGTCCGCCGAAGCGGCGTTTCCGTCCCGCGTAGGCGAGGAGCGCCTTCGCGTACTCCTCCCGGCTGAAATCCGGCCAGAAGACGGGCGTGGCGTAGAATTCCGCGTATGCCGCCTGCCAGAGGAGAAAGTTGCTCAGCCGGAGCTCCCCCGCCGTACGGACGACGAGGTCGGGGTCGGGCTGGCCGGATGTGTAGAGGGCGTCCGAGAACGCGGCTTCGTCCAGATCCGCGGGATCGAGTCCGCCGGCGGCGGCTTTCTCCGCGAAAGCCCGTGCCGCGCGGACGATCTCCGCCCGGCTGCCGTAGTTGATCGCGAGATTGAGCTGCAGGCCCGTGTTGCCCGAAGTGCGCGCCACGGCCGCCGCGGCGCTCGCGCGGTTCGCGGCCGGGAGCCTGGAAAGATCACCCAGGAAACGGATCTTCACGCCGTTGCGGTCCAGTTCGTCGATCTCCCGCTCGAGAGCGGAAAGGAAGAGTCCCATGAGGGCGGAGACTTCCGATTCGGGCCGGGACCAGTTCTCGGTCGAAAAGGCATAGAGCGTGATGACCTCGATCCCGTACTGGGCGGACATCCGCACGACTTCGCGCACGGTCTCCACGCCGGCTCTGTGGCCCGCGGCCCGAAGGAGCCCGCGCGCTTTGGCCCAGCGTCCGTTGCCGTCCATGATGAAAGCCACGTGACGGGGCATGGTCAGCCCCTTCAGACGGGACTCGAAATTCTCGTTCTCGGTCATATGTCACCTCAGGATGGAAAAATCCCCCATACGAAGGCACGGAGGATCAGTCATCTAATGTCGGGAACCGGCAGACCCAGAGGTCTGCGGTCTGTGCGTCTTCGGAAATATGGGCGCGGACGACCCGCCAGCCGTCATAGCCTTCCCCTTTCCGGGAAGTCATGTCCAGGAGGCGCACCTGCCTGACCGATTCCCTTTCCAGTCTGGCAAGTGCGTCCTCGAGCGTTTCTCCTGCAAGGAGGAACGGATCCGTCATACGGACATGATCTCCTTTTCCTTGGCCTTTGCGGAATCTTCCGCCTTCTTGATCATGGTGTCCACGATCTTCTGCAGCTGGGTCTCACCCTTGCGGAGCTCGTCTTCCGTGATCTCGCTGGCCTTTTCGGATTTCTTGAGTTTTTCCATGCAGTCGCGGCGGATGGCACGCATGGCGATCCTGCTCTCTTCCAGAAGATTGCCGACGACTTTGACCAGCTCCTTGCGGCGCTCGGTCGTGAGTTCGGGAATGATGAGGCGGATCGTCTTGCCGTCGTTGATGGGGTTGATGCCCAGATCGGAGGCCTGGATCGCCTTTTCGACGGGCTTGAGCATGTTCGCTTCCCAGACCGCGATCTGCAGGATGCGGGGTTCGGGCGCGGACACGTTGCCGACCTGCGTGATGGGCGTCGGCGTGCCGTAATAATCCACGGTGATGCGCTCGAGGATCTGCGGATTGGCGCGTCCGGCCTTCAGGGTCGTCAGTTCCTTCTGAAGGACCGCCAGCGTCTTGTCCATACGCTCCTGAGCGTCGTTCGTGATGCTCTGAACAGATGCCATGTTTTTACCTCCTCAGCAAAATCCGTATGCGGGGCCGTCGGCCCTTTTATTCCTCGTAGAATGCCGTGACCGCGGAGTTGGAGACCGCGGTGCCGATCTCTTCGCCCATGCATACCCGGAGCATATTGCCCGGCACGTGGGCGTCGAAGACCTCAATGGGAATGTCGTTGTCCTGACAGAGCGCGAAAGCCGTGGCATCCGCTACTTTCAGCCCGAGCCTCAGGGCGTCGCGGGTGGAAAGCGTGCGGTAGCGCCTGGCCTGCGGATCCTTCCGGGGATCCGCCGTGTAGACACCGTCCACGTTCGTAGCCTTCAGGTAGACGTCGGCTTCGATCTGGGCCGCACGGAGGGCGGCACAGGAATCCGTCGTGAAGAAGGGGCTCCCGGTCCCCGCCGCGAAGATCACGGCGCGGCCTTCGGACAAGTCCTTCCTCGCTTTGCGGAAGTTGAAATACTCTGCGAAAGTCTCCATGGGGACCGCTGTCATGACGACGGCTTCCATGCCCTGCCGAATGAGCGCGTCCTGCATGGCAAGGGCGTTGATGACGGTCGCGAGCATCCCCATGTGGTCTGCCTGCACCCGATCCATCCCCTCTCCGATGCGTCCTCTCCAGATGTTGCCGGCACCCAGGACGATCCCCGTTTCCACGCCGGCCTCATGCATCTGCCTGAGTTCCGCCGCGAGTCCGTCAACGGTCCTGCCGTCGATGCCGAAAGGAGAAGGTCCGGAAAGGGCTTCGCCGCTGATCTTGGCGATCACGCGCTTGTATTTCAGAGACATGGTTCGCTCCTCGGTTTTTTCTCAATTATAGCAGAGATATCTGCGTTGGGCAAGCGCAAAGAAAACCCGGCGGCACGTGGCCGCCGGGAACAAATACTGTCAGGCAAGGAGTTCTTCCACCATGGGAGCGACAGCTGCGAAGTCCGCTTCTTCGGGATTCCACATGGATCGTACAGAGGATTCCGTCACGGTGAAGCCGGCCTCGGCCAGTTTGCCCTGCATGATCTTGACGCCTTCCCCGCTCCATCCGTAGCAGCCGAAAGCGCAGGCTTTCTTGCCGCGGAACTTGAGCTGTTTTGCGAAGTCCAAAAGGCCGCTCACAGAAGAAAGGATCGAATTCAGAACGGTAGGAGAACCGAAGGCGACCGCTCGGGAACGGAAGATCTCCGTCATGATGTCGTTCTTGTCGTTCTTGGCGATATGCAGGACCTTGACGACGGTGTCGGGGCTCTGCCGGGAGATCTCCTGGGCGACCGCGTGAGCAATCTTCGCAGTTCCTTCCCACATCGTGTCGTAGATGACTGTCACCTGGTCTTCCTGATAGTCATGAGACCAGGCTGCATACTTTTTCACGATCTGCATGGGATCCTGACGCCAGATGACGCCATGGGAAGGAGCGATCATGTCGATGTCCAGCCCCATGCCCGAGAGCTCATCGAGTTTGCGGGCGACCATCATGGAGAAGGGATTCAGTATGTTCACATAGTATTTCAGGGCCTCCGCTTCGAGTACGGCCTGATCTGCGCGGTCGTTGAACAGTTCCTCGCAGGCATAGTGCTGTCCGAAGGCGTCCATGGAGAAGAGAATGTTGTCTCCCGTCATATAAGTCGCCATGGAATCGGGCCAGTGGAGCATCTTCATCTCGATGAAAACGAGCTCCTTGCCATTGCCGATATCGACCCTGTCGCCCGTCTTTACGACTTTGAAGTTCCATCCTCGTTTGCCGTATTGTCCCTCGATGCTCTTGACGGCAGCAGCCGTGCAGTAGATAGGCGTACCGGGGATCTCGTCCATGAGGGCGGTCAGCGAACCGGAATGGTCGCATTCTCCGTGGTTTGCCACAATGAAGTCGATCTTGTCCAGTTCGATCTCCTTTTTCAGATTCTCAACGAAATCGAAGCGATGAGGCGTCCAGATCGTGTCGATCAGGACATTCTTGCCCTCCCGAATCAGATAGGCATTCTGGCTGGATCCGTGGGTTGTGGACAGCTCGTCGCCGTGGAAAGTTTCCAGTTCCCAGTCCACATGTCCTACCCAGGTCACGTTGCCTTTGACTTCTTTATGCATCCGTTTCCTCCTTGTTTTTTGTAAAAGAAGCCCACAGACTCTTTCGGAATCCGTGGGCTGCGTATTGTTCGGGCTTATTTCTTCATCTGGCCCATGACTTCGGCTACGAAGTCATCCTGGCGCTTTTCCAGGCCTTCGCCCATCTGATAACGGACGAAGCGGCGGATGGAGATCTTTTCGCCGATGGTGGCGATCTGCTCGTTCAGGTACTGCTGCACGGTCTTGTCGCCGTCCTTGACGAAGGGCTGATCCAGCAGGCAGTTCTCGGAGAAGAACTTCTTGATGCGGCCGTCTACCATGCGCTCCACGATCTTCTCGGGCTTGCCCTCGTTCAGAGCCTGCGCACGCAGGATGGAACGCTCATGCTCGATCACATCTTCGGGGACTTCTTCAGAGGAGACATAGGTGGGGTTCGCGGCAGCGATCTGCATAGCCACGTCCTTCACGAAAGCGTGGAACTGATCGGTCTTGGCCACAAAGTCAGTCTCGCAGTTGACTTCCACGAGGACGCCGATCTTTCCGCCCATGTGGATATAGCTCTCGACGATGCCTTCGGCAGCGATACGGCTCGCCTTCTTAGCGGCAGCAGCCAGTCCCTTTTCACGCAGGAACTCTACAGCCTTATCCATATCGCCGTCGGTCTCGACGAGCGCTTTTTTGCAGTCCATCATGCCGCAGCCGGTACGTTCACGCAGGGCCATAACGTCTTTAGCAGTAAACATCTCTTGTCCTCCCTATCGATTATTCTTCGTCTTCAGCGGGTTCTTCCGTTCCCTCTTCCTCGGTCTGCTCGGCTTCGGCTTCTTCAGCCACGGCAGCTTCAGCAGCATCCTGGTCGAAGGATTCGCCCTGACGGCCTTCCAGCACGGCGCTGGACATGGCGGACAGGATCAGCTTGACGGCGCGGATAGCGTCATCATTGCCGGGGATGATGTAATCAATCTCATCAGGATCGCAGTTCGTATCGACGATGCCGACGATCGGGATACCGAGCTTATGGGCTTCAGCCACAGCGATGTGTTCCTTACGGGGATCGACGACAAAGATGGCGTCGGGCAGGCGGGTCATGTTCTTGATGCCGCCGAGGTTCTTTTCGAGCTTCTCACGCTCGGCCAGGAGCTTGACGACTTCCTTTTTGGGGAGCTGCTCGAAAGTGCCGTTTTCTTCCATCTCATACAGGCTCTTCAGATAAGCAATACGGCCGCGGATCGTGTTGAAGTTGGTGAGCGTGCCGCCCAGCCAACGCTGATCGATGTAGTACATGCCGCAGCGCTTCGCTTCGAAAGCGATGGACTCAGCTGCCTGCTTTTTCGTGCCTACGAAGAGGATATTTCCGCCATTTGCGGCCAAATCACGCACATAATTGTACGCTTCATCAACCTTGCGAACAGTTTTTTGCAAGTCAATGATGAATATCCCATTCCTCTGGGTAAAGATGTAGGGTTTCATTTTGGGGTTCCAGCGGCGGGTCTGATGACCGAAATGGACACCGGCTTCCAGCAGCTGTTTCATGGAGATGATAGCCATAGATAGCCTCCTAAAAAATTTGTTGGACCTCCTCCGGACATGAAAAGAACCGGGCACCCTACGGGGCACCGCCCGGATCGCACGCCGAAGTGCGTAGTCTTGAAAATTATAACACACAGCTTCCCCCCGTTGCAAGGGGGGGAAGCCGGGAAATTTGCATTCTTTTTGCTGTTACAGGCCGTAGATATCAGAGTATTTCTTTTCCAGATACCGGGTATAGCATGAAGGATCGAATTCAGCCTGCAGACAGTTATCGAGGATCCAGGAAGGATCTTTCGAGGAACCATAACGGTGGATCTTCTCCTTCAGCCAGGCAATGATGGGCAAAAGATCACCTTGATCCAGGCACGCATCGAAATCGAAGTCTTCCTTCATCTTCTCCACCATCTGTGCGCCGTATGCAGAACCAAGAGCATAAGACGGGAAGTAACCGATCATGCCGCCCGACCAGTGAGTATCCTGCAGACAGCCCTCCTTGTCGTTGGGAACGTCGATCCCCAGATACTCCTTATAGAGACGGTTCCACTCCTCCGGTACGTCTTTGCATTCCAGGGTACCGTCGATCAGACGCTTCTCGATCTCATATCGCACCATGATGTGAAGCGAGTAGGTCAGTTCGTCCGCCTGCGTACGGATGAGAGACGGCTCAACCTTGTTCAGTGCTTTATACAGCGCTTCCGCAGTAACGCCCTTCATCTGATCCGGGAAAATCTCCTGCAGGATGGGAAGAAGATTCTTCACGTATCCGCGGCTTCTTCCGATGATGTTCTCAAACAGACGGGACTGGCTCTCATGGATACCCATGGAGACTCCGCCTCCGAGGACCGTGTAGTCCAAAGCAGGATCGATACCCAGTTCATAGAGAGCATGACCGCCTTCATGGATCACGGAATACATGGAGTCGGAGAAATTGTCCTCATAGTAATGAGTCGTGATACGGACATCCGCATGATTGAAGCCGGATGTGAAGGGATGCTCCGTCTCACCGATCACGCAGTGACCGCGGTCAATATGCTGCATCTCCATCAGCCTGTCGGACAGGATCCGCTGCTTTTCCACAGGGAAGTTCTGGTGAAGGAAAGAATCATCGACCTGAGGCGCTGCAGTAACAGCTGCGAGGAGCGGAACTACGCTCTTCCTCACTGCTTCGAAGAACGCGTCCGCTTTCTCCATCGTAAGGCCGCGCTCATAGCGGTCCAGCAGCACATCATAGGGAGCTTTATCCGGATGAATCCATGCTGCCATTTTCCTGTTGAAGTCTACGATCTTTTCCAAGCAAGGCAGGAAAGCTTCAAAATCATCTTCTAGTTTGGCTTTGTGCCATACGGCATCTGCTTCATTCAGGAGCGCCCGATAGGCAAGATAATCCTCTCGGGGGATCTTGGACAGTTCATCGTGACTCCGAAGGAGTTCCTCAACTTCCTTTTTTTCCAGTTCGTTCAGTTCGTCGCTCTTTTCCCTGAGGGATTCCAGAAGTGAGATTGTCTCATCCTTCATCGAGATATCATACAAGGCGCCGGCAAGAACGGACAGTGCTACGCCCCGTCCTTCCACTGTGTCTTTGGGGCCGACGGTCGCTGCATCAAGAGAGATCTGGCTCAGAGCATAGCGGTAGGCATACATCTGCACCTGGAGCCTGGCGAGTTCATTCTTGGCTTGTTCGATTGTCATGTGTTCGCCTCCTTATTTCTTATCGTCCCGCTTGCGGGAAAGATAAACGTCGAGTTTGTCATGTACATCCTGTGGGATCTCCCTGGATACAGGCATGAAAGCTGCGTTCGCCATACGCTCCGTAAAAGCACAGATGAAGGCGGCATCCTCTTCCATCCTTTCCATTTTCAGGATGTCGATCGTATCATAACGGTTGTGGATCGTTCCCGTTGCAGGACCTGTCAGCCGGGCAAATGACAGTGCAGGGATCCCCTTGTCAGCGAAAGGTGTGGAATCGCTGGAATAGACTCCGGTCCTTGCCGAGACCGGGAAACCCTTTTCCATTCCGAGATACTCGATATAGTGAACAAGTTTCTCCTCTGCGGAACATACAGCGATGAAGCGGCCCATAGCAGACCCGATCATGTCCAGATTGATATTCAGGAGGAAACGGTCCCATTCATCCTCATGAGCGGCGACATATGCCTTCGATCCCAGAAGACCGCGCTCTTCCGAACCGCACCATACGAATCGCAGTCCGAGCCTGTGAGGCTGTTTACGGAACTCATCTGCGATTGCCAGGAGGCCGACGCTGCCTGTCATATTGTCATAAGTACCTACCGACAAAGGAACGGAATCATAATGAGCAGTGAAGACAATCCATTCGTCCGTCTCTCCCGGAAGATCCAGAACTACGTTGCGAGACTCGCCGCGGTATTCTGCCTGACGCAGAACAATGCGGACATTCTTCACTCCTTCGGCTACGAGGGCTCTTGCGGTTTTAGCATTCACATTCACGCCGGGGATGAGATGGCCCAGACTCACATAAGGCCGCAGTTCCTTCTGATCGATGTCATCGTCCGGATAATTCACATTGCCGTCGTAGGTAATGAAACCTGCGGCACCTGCTTCCAGGAGGTCATGATAGACCCAGTAACTCATGCCCGTGTCCACAAGCACGATACATCCCTTTACTTTTGTCAGGGATGCAGGATCCGTTGACGGAAGATAGACGAGCGGCGCTTCGAGATCCGCGTTCCCGCTCAGCTTAAATCCTTTGCAGGGGACTTCCCTTCCATCGGCATACAGGTGTGCTTCAAAGATGTGGCTCATTGCTACAGGGAACGTCTCCAGATGAGGATCGAGTCCCCAGCTTCGGCAGACATCCATGATCGTTTCTGCGCAGTGGAGTTCTTCAGGAGTACCGCTCGTACGGACATAAGCTGTCTCCCGCAGGATCTGTTCCATCTGTTCTTTTTTCATTGTCGTTCCTCCTTCTTTGTATACAGACACATTGTATCACAGTCAGGCTGAGTTTTCATCTGCGGGACATGCACGAACACTTCCTTTTCATAATCAATCGGTGGATTATGTTTCTCTATTTCTGTATAATATCATTGAAGATAAAACATTCAGAACTGTCATACGCACAAGGATGCTCTCTTGATCCGGAAAGGAGTCATCATGGACAAGGTGCCTGTCTTATCAATCATCTGCATGATCCTGTCATGTCTCATTGCATTGGCCATCCCCGTAGGTTTGTTTCTCTGGCTGAGGCTCAGAAAAAAAGCAGACGTTCTCCCTTTTTTCATCGGATGCGCCGTCATGTTTCTGTTTGCCCTGACTCTTGAAGCGCTCATACATCAGATTATCCTGGAATCATCACTGGGAACGAGAATACGGAGTAATCCCTGGAGTCTGGCTCTATATGGCGGCATCATGGCAGGCCTATTTGAAGAGTCGGGTCGTTTCCTTGCAATGAAAACTGTCCTCAGGCGATATCTTTCCAAAGACATAAATGCGCTTATGTACGGTGCCGGTCACGGAGGTTTCGAGGCTGTCGCGATCCTGGGGAATGCCATGATGAACAATATCCTCTATTCTATCCTCATCAATCTGGGACTGGCGGACACTCTGACATCCCTGATCCCGGCAGATGCAGCCGGTACATTGACAGCAGCTACAAGGGCTCTTGTGGAAACACCTTCCTGGCAGTTCCTCGCGGGCGGTCTTGAAAGGATCTCCGCTGTTGTACTCCATCTGGCCTTATCGGTCTATGTGTGGCGTTCGGCAGGAAACCTGAAGAAACTGTGGCTCTTCCCTCTTGCTTTTCTGATCCATGCGGCAGCAGACATAGCGGTCTCTCTTCTGTCCTCCTTCGGAGTCCATCTTGCAGTAACCGAATCAGTGATTGCATTGACCGCGCTTTTGGCTGCTGTTGGAGCGGCAATTGTCTGGAAACAAATGAGAAAGGAACAGATGATCTGAAGGCAGATAAACAAAACAAGCGGCAGGGCTGCACCCCGCCGCTGTTTATATTTATGCTTTATGCTTCTGTCTCTTCTGTTTCCGAAGCCTGCGCAATTTCCTCCTCGATCTGTCGAAACACGTCTTCCAGACTGTTCGCGACCGAAAAAGCCAAAGCAACGTGGCCATTGATGAAGCCTTCCTCGATTCCCGTACGGATAAGGTCGATCGTAGGCTGGAAATAGCCATCGATGTTATACAGGACGATAGGCTTATGGTGTCGCCCCAGATCTTTCAGAGTAAGTGTCTGGAAAAACTCATCGTAGGTGCCGATGCCTCCGGGAACGATGACGAAGGCGTCAGCATTTTCTTCCATGACCTGTTTGCGCATGGCCATCGATTCAGTTCGGATAGTTTCAGTGCACTCCTCAAAAACGGGCTCCATGACATGCAGGAAATGCGGAGTCACGCCGATTACGGTACCGCCTTCAGAGATGACTCCCCTGGCACAGGCTCCCATTAGGCCGCTGCTGCCTCCGCCATAAATCAGACGGTAGCCTTTGAGAGCGATCTCACGGCCAAAAGCCTCGACAGCATCCACATATTTAGGATCGATCCGGTTGCTCGCTGCACCGTACATGCAGATCGTCAATCCACTCATGGTAACCTCCTCATTCAAAACTTATTCCGGAACTTCCCGGTGCATCAGGACAGACGCGAAAACGTCCAAAAAAGTTCCGGTATGGTCTCCTTCTTCGCTATATGATTACTAATGATAGAACAAGCTGCCGCGGAACGCAAGGGAAACCGTCATCTCCCTCGGATATCCCGCATCAATTGTCAAGCAGTGCTTCGAAGACCAGATCCATCAGTATCTCCGGGGTCTCTGCAGGAATCGTATTATGAGCTACAGGCCCGTGTTTCAATCCACTGTCAGCAAAATACCATAGGGCCTGATAAGTCCGCATGCCGACAGATGCCGCTGCAGGAAGCTCTCTACTTCCCCCATCGCCTACATATACACAGGCTTCCGGTGTAACTCCCAGTCTGTGAGCGCATCGCAGAAACAGTTCTGGATCCGGTTTTTCCACACCCTCCTCGAAAGAAAGAGCCATGGCATCCGTCAGAGAAGAGAGGATACTCTCTCTGATCGCTGTGACCTCTTCCGAAAAGCAGTTGGAAACGATCCCGATCTTAAGCCCCCCCGAGCGCAGCCGTCGGAGCATGACGGGGATATCCGAACGCATCGAGGCAAAGCAGAGGCGTTTCGTTTCCAGTCGTTTATCCACGATCCTACGGATCTTGTCAGGGGCCGGATCCCGTCCGCAGGAGGAAAGGATCCGAGCAAGGCAGGTATCCAGAGGCAGCCCGGTGCTGCGATCAGACTCGGATGCTCTCCAGAGTGTTCTGAATTGCTCAAGAGGAAGTCCCAGATCCCGTGCGATCTCTTCACTGAAATACAGAGGTGTCCGATAGTGTGTGACGAGTGTCTCGAAGACATCAAACAATACAGCCCGGATCAAGAGTTTTCCTCATCTGAAAAACGTTCCTGTGCTTCAAAAGCTTCACAGATGCGCGGATACTCCCCGAACACCGTCAGTTTGTCCCCTTCCAGAAGCACCGTATCAGCGCGCGCTGCTTCTGCATTTCCTCCGCGCTCCACCAGCATGATCAGAAGATGGAATCGATTGCGCATGTCGATCGTCTCCAGATCCATCCCACGGAAAGCCTCGGGGACCTGTTTCAAGCTTACACTGGCGATCGTACCTCCGCCAATGTAGTCAAGGATCATAACGCTGTTTGCAGCAGTCTCATGTACGATCCGTCCTGCAATCCGCGTTATAAACCGGTCTCCCCAGGACCTTACGGCAGGGATCCGCATAAAGATAACGATGACGGAAGCCGCAACGAGGGGAATGACCATGCCAGCCAGATCGTGTCCGATCTCCGTGATCTTCATGGAGAGAAATACGTTGACGAAAGCGGATACGATCGTGACATTGAAAACATAGCCGAAAAGCATTGTCACTCTTACGAGACGTCTTCGGGAACGGGATGAAATGAACATTTCACTCTCATGTGTTGTGAAACCGCATCCCGTAAGAAGAGACATAACCTGAAAACGGGCTTTCTCATCCGGGAGCCCCATGAAACGGAACAGCATCGTAAAAATCTCCGACACGATCCAGTAGACGAGGATCATAACGGAAAAAAGCGTAAAAGCAAGATAGATATTCATTCGGCCTCTTCTTTTCTCCTACTCTGTCACTGCCAAAGCAAGCCGGCGCAGTTTAGCTGCACCATGGGTACAGAATAACAGGAAGCAGCTGGAGCGTCAAGGAGCATCTCTGCCATCAGCAAAAAGGAAAAGCTCGGAAGCCTGAAAGCTTCCGAGCTGTGGTAGCGCAGAGTGGATTCGAACCGCTGACAATCCGGGTATGAACCGGGTACTCTAGCCAACTGAGTTACTGCGCCATAGAGAAGATGACCGTAAAGGTCATCTCAAATGGTTGCGGGGGAGGGATTTGAACCTCTCGACCTCCGGGTTATGAGCCCGACGAGCTACCAGACTGCTCTACCCCGCGACGTTTGCCCCTAAGGGCAAGGAGTATTGTAACAAATGAACGTTCCTTTGTCAATCCCCTATTTAATTTTCTTTCCGAGGTTCCATAAACAGTCTCATCCGTAGATAGCCTTCCAGATTGTCTCCGGATGAGATTCGGATCCCGGGGATCTTGAAGTAATCCATAAGACCGATGAGAATCGTCAGGCCCCCAACGATGATATCAGCTCGTGCCGGGTCCAGTCCGATCACGCGTCTGCGTTCCTCCAGCTTCATTGCGCCGAGCCGGTCTCGCCAATCCACGATTTTCTGATAAGCAAGGCTGTGATTATGGATTGCGGTGTCACTGTAGGTCTGCAGCTCCAGATCCATGGAAGCCAGAGATGTTCCCGTACCGCCTACACAGATCCAACGCCGCATATCCATTTCTCGGGCTTTTTCCTGTACGGATTCTGCATCGTTCTGACGGAGCACGTTCTGGATCCACTGCTCCATTGCAAGAAGGCTCAATCCGTCTACGGGATCACCGAGCGGATAACGCTCCATAGCCACGACAGCGCCCATGGGGAATGAGCGGGCCGCCTGACTTTCTCCATCCTGACCAAGCATGACTTCAGTCGAACCGCCGCCTATGTCGATCAACGCAGCCGTCTCTCCTTGAGCCGCTCCCAGGAAAGAAGCTTTAGCTTCCTCTTCCCCGGTCAGGACACGGCAGAGCAGATGAGTCGTACGATGGAATTCCTGGATGAATTCCTCACGGTTTTTGGCGTTTCGGACAGCAGCGGTCGCAAAGGGAAGGATCCTGGTGCAGTTAGCTGCCTGTGCCGCATCGAGAAGCTCTCCGATGCCCTGCAGCGTCCGCGCCATGGCTTCCCTGCCGATCCTGTCTGTTCCTACCATACCTTCCGCAAGCCGCGTGATCCGGCGATCCTTGCTAAGGACCTGAACGGTGCCGTCTTCACCGGCTTCCGCGATCATCATACGGACGGAATTCGATCCTATATCCAATACTGCCAGACGTTCCATACTCATCCTACTCCTGCGAATCGTCAACGATCTTCGTATCGCCCGGTTCTACCCATCCGAGCAGCTCACGGGCCATCCTGCGGATGAAGTTGTCCGTCTTTGAATACTCGAGTTCTTCTTCCAGAAGAGAGATCTCCAAGTCTGCCGCTTCATCCTGCTTCTGGAGCTCACGGTATTCTGCCCTGAGACGGGACAGCTGTGCCAGACTGGTCCCAAATGCGATCAGAAGCGCAAGAACGATTCCAAGGATGACAAAAAACACGATCCTTCTGCGGGTCCTTTTGCCAGACGACGATTTGGCCATGGCTCTCTCCTCCTTTCCCGAGTCTCTCTATATTTTATCAGACCGTACTTCTTTTTTCAATATGGCCCGTTTTACAGGCATATATGAGCCGTAAAACACAAAAAACGCCCGCACCGAATGTGCGGGCGTTCCATTGTTTTTCAGCTATTCCCCATCCTCGGGTCTGCGGTATTCCACGAGAGCCGCAATGATTCCATCCAGAAGCGCTGTCAGCGCGATGCTGGCACCCTGTCCCAGATCATCGCTCTCCTTCATCGCCTTGACGACGATGATCCGCAGCATGATGTCGCTCATCATGGCAAGCATGGAAGCAGGATTCTGGGTGATGCCAACGATCTTGCATCCGCGTGCTTTGGCCGGCTCTAGCAGACGTACGACTTCAGGCGTCGCGCCGCCTTTGGAAACAAAGATCACCATATCGCGATCATGGATCACATTGAGGAGCGTCACGTTGGGTTCGAAAAAAACGACAGGGTAACCCAGTTCACTGAGTTCGTTGGCGAAAGCTCTTGCGGTCATGCCGGTCGCTCCCTTGCCAGTTACAAGGATATGTCCCCCGTTGTCGAGGACGTTGCTGATCGCCTGCACCGCCTGTGTGAATGTTTTTTCATTGATGACCTCTGCCATGTAGCGCAGCGTTTCGGTCTCCATGTTCCACAGCCTGGCGGCTGTTTCATAGGCTTTGTTTTTCAAGAAAAAAGCCCTCCCTGTATTATGTGTTGTGCTTTCGCTTCCGTAAGTATATCATATTGTTTGCAGACAAGTCTATGCAACAACCTTCACGATTTTCAGGGCATAAACTTTTCATTTTTCCCATAAAAACGGAATTTTCAGGCATAGCTCATGCAAAAGCCGCAAGCCGGACTATCCACGGCTCCATGCATCCAAAGAGAAAGGGCAGCTTCCGCTGCCCTTTTCTTTCTGTCAGCTTCTGTTGACCGCTTGGAATCGGTAGACCATTTCGGAATTATCAGGATAAACCAGAAGATAGGTATCGACCAGCGTCCAGGTGCCGGTAATCACCTCTCCTGTAGAAAGCGTGGTCAGTTCGAAACGATAGCCGTTGCGCTTCAGGGTCCCGAACAGAGTGTCATACATATACGCGCTTCCATCCCTTTTGAGTTCCAAGGTCACGCTGATAGGATATGGTTCGAGATTGGAACCGTCCTGCAGCTCGGTGCCCACCAGGTTCCACTGACCGTAAAGCAGTTTATCGGCACAACCGGACAGTACCAAGCACACACTCGCGAGTGCCAGCAGCACAGCCAAGCCGGTGCGGAATCTTTTCATTCCATCCACCTCCGTTTTCGGATACCCGAGTATTCTATCATGGACTCGGGAAATGTGCAAGTCTATTTGCGTCATGTCCCGAAATTACGGACTTTTACCGGCTGACACGGACGGCGAGAAGCGCCATGTTCTCTTTTCCGGGCAGCTCGATTTCATCCCCGTTCACAGCCGACTCGGAAACGGTCGTTCTCGTCATATTCCACGTATCGATCACGTCTACCTTATAGCATGATCCTTCCGGAAGCCGGAGGATATCACGGGCCGGCGTGCGTCTGTCATAGTAGATAAGGAAAGCGTCATCTCCCACATGTCCCGCGTAAGTCGGCTCAGCGGCTGTGAAGAGTTTCATGTCATCACCCAGTTTCAGGAAGGCTCTGAGAAAAGGGCTTTCGATCGATGCGCGTTCTCCTTCCGGCATGATCCGGACCTGATCCAGAGCCGTGTCGATCCCTTCGATCGGCCCAGGCAGAGACTCCGTGATCTCACGCAGGAATGCGATGCGAGCCGGGCTCTCGCCTTTGAGGACTCCCCCCTTGGCCCACCACAGCACATCATTGTCGTCAAGGAACGTTTCGCCATGCGTACAGTAGGCCCCCTGAACAACGGTTCGCCAGAATCTTGCGGTCATCTCCATGCCCGAGATACTGCCCCAGGCCTGAGGCAGATTGCCCTCATAGCAGCATTCATCGATCAGCACAGGCTTCCCATACTGCCTGCGCCAGTCATTGATGCAGAAGAACATTTTGGTCTGCATGGACGTATGCGTGACATTCGGTCTCGAGAAATCCCAGAAACGGAAGCAGTTATGATTGGACAGCGGATGGCCGTACGGATCTCCCGCAGCGACATGCTCTTCGATCTCTTCCCATTCAGAATCCGACTTACCGGTAAGATCATATTCGTTCGCCAGGCTCCACCAGACGTTGGGGAACGCAGAGAGACGAGCCAGAAGATAGTCCAGATACATGAGGTTCTGTTCTCTGGTCAGCGTATTGAAACCCCAGCGGTCATAGGGATGGAAGAGGATAAGATCCGCCTGAATCCCGAGAGCGTCCAGCTGACGGATCCTTTCTTCCAGAGCATCCCAGAAAGCAAAGCAGGGTCTGCTGACGTCCCAGTCCCCCTTTTCGTCTTTCTCAAAGGGATAATGATCAGGCTCATTATGGTTGTAGTGATAATGTTTGGGAAAAACGCACATCCTGACCTTGTTGAAAGGAGCATGCGCAAGGCTGTCGATCGTCGTGTCGATCAGCTCTTTCTCCTGGTGTGCCAGGGCGTAGACCGTGGTGCCGAAGGGATAGAACGGCGTCCCGTCCGCATATGCGAACGCGCTGCCTTCCGCATGCAGCATCCCGTGGCGTCCCGGAAGAGCGGGCTCCACGTCTACCTTGCCGGATGTACTGACGATACCTTCCGTACGGTATCGGTATTCCCCCGGCTCGTCTGGGAGGAAACGAGCGGCGTAGCGGCCGTCCCCCTTATAGAATCCGCGGACGGTCCAGGCCCTGTCCCCGTGCTCGACGCGTACCGTCAGGTCCGTCTCCGCCCAGGCAGAAGCGGGCATCCCCAGTTCCCATTCCAGTTCAGCGGTATCGTATTGGCGCATGGTCGCGACCTCCCGTTTCGTTCATTTCTCTGCCCTTATTGTAGCAGACTGCACAGGCTCGGGCAAGGTTCCGCTGATTGTCACAGGGACCGATCGCTGATATAATGTGCGTACACAAGGCCCGGCGGTCCGGATCCCGCCGGAATATGACAACAAAGGAAATCGAACACCATGAAAAGAACCCTAAAGACCGTAACGGCAGTCCTGCTGGCCCTCTGATTGGCAGCCGCATCCGTCGGATGCACCGCTGTCCGTCAGGACAGCCTCCCGCCGCTGCCGGAAGCCGAAGTAACAGCTGCGCCGCAGACGTCGGAAGCGACCGCTGTACCCGAAGCGCAGCCTGAAGCGACCGAAGAACCTCAGACGGAGGCAGAGCCTGAAGCAGGCACGGCACAGATTGCGGTCGGCAGTATCCTGGTCTTCGGAGCCTATGAACAGGATGCGGATCCCGAGAACGGCCTTGAGCCCGTCGAATGGATCGTCCTGGAAAGGGACGGCGACACCCTGCTGCTCGTCAGCCGCCTCGCTCTGGACGCGCAGCCCTACGATCTGGCCGGTGACGATGCGACCTGGGAGACCAGTTCCCTGCGCGCGTGGCTGAACGAAGATTTCCTGGAGGCGGCCTTTCTCCCGGAGGAACAGGACTGTATCCTGACATCCGACGTTCCGGCGGATAAGAATCCTGAAGAGGACACGGATCCCGGCAACGCCACGCAGGACAGACTGTTCCTGCTCAGCACACAGGAGGCCGGGCGTTTCTTCCCGACAGAAGGCGACCGGTATTGTGGAGTCACTGCCTACGCTCATGCCATCGGCTCCGGCTTCAGCCAGGACGGAACCTGTCAGTGGTGGCTGCGCACGCCGGGAAACGGGCAGAGCTACGCTTCGTTCTGCGGTTACTTCGGCAGTTTCGACCATAAGGGCAAGAGCCTCGACCATGACGATTTCGGCATCCGCCCCGCTCTGAGGGCAAGCATCTCTGCGCTGGAAGGCGTCATGGAAATGCAGAACGGTCAACGGACAGCGCATGAGCCCACACCGACAATGGAACTGGAGGCTCTGAAAAGCGCAGAAACAGGTTCTGTCATCGTCTTCGGTTCCTACGAACAGGACGGCGACAGGGAGAACGGGACCGAGCCTATCGAATGGATCGTCCTGGAAAGGGACGGCACGAAGCTGCTCCTGCTGAGCCGCTATACACTGGATGCCCACCTGTATGACGGCTCTTTCTCCACCAGCGTCTCCTGGGAGGGCAGTTCTCTGCGGGGCTGGCTGAATCACTGCTTCTATGCGAAAGCCTTCGCTCCTGAGGAACGGCAGCGGATCCTGACCTCCCTTTCTTCGCCCCATGAGAACGTCTCGTATCCCGACACTGATCAGGGAATGCCGGTGCAGGACAAATTTTTCGTGCTCAGCGCCGTAGAAGCAGGCCAATACCTGCATTCTGACGCAGAACGGGACTGTCGACCGACATCCTATGCGCGGTCGCGCGCTGAAAGGTCCGGCATTGATAAGGACACAACCCTTCCCTGGTGGCTGCGCACACTCGGGCTGAACATGGGCTCCCCCGTCATCGTCCGGGGCAACGGCGGTACAGTCAACGACAAGGGGACCTGGCCTTGGGACCATAACCCGATGGTCCGGCCGGCCATCCTGATTGATGCAGGCGCCTGATCCCCTGCGGAACGGCATGAAAAAAGAGCGCCCGGAGGCGCTCTTTTTTGAATCGTACGGTATTAGTACATGCCGTCCGTCGGTGCCGACGGGCAAACTGCGCAACCAGGTGACAAAATATGTCGAGTTTTCAAGGGTTTCGTGACTATATGGTCTTTTCTCATGCCCCGCCTAAACCTTTGCAAATCTACACTTTTCTACCGCAAGGTGGCGTAGGGACTGGCGTAAATAAAGCCAAAATCGGCTTAATAAAACTGCTGCGTGTATTAACATACGACAGCCCGAAAAGCCCTCTCAACAGACTCATAACTGTTATGGGTATATATATCCAGTGTCACGCTGACATTGGAATGCCCCATCAGATATTGCAGGCTTTTTACATCGATCCCAGTCTGCTGCATATTGGTACAGAATGTGTGCCGGAGAACGTGGGGCGTAACCGTGGGCATGTCGTTGCCGTAAATCTCCCGATACTTCCTCTGCATACAACGCATGTAGTTCTCTATGTGCATTGCCACTTTCGGCTTTTCATCCTTATCCAAAAACAAAAAGCCGCTACACCCATTAATGAGGGCTTCCACCTTGGGTGTCGGTCTGCTTGCAAGGACACGCCGAAACGCCATATACGCGGCCTCTGATAAAGGAATGTTCCGAATACCGCTTAATGTTTTCGGCGGGCATATGAAGTAGGGCTGTTCCGCTGTCCGGCAGAGCTGACGGCGAACAAAAATCTTTCGCCCTTTCAGATCCAAATCGGATTTCGTGAGGCCATACAGTTCACTGACACGCAGACCCGTTTCCATTAAAATCACGATGTCGTCATAATAGTTGTCATTGCCATAATCACGAATGAATTGCAGATATTTGTTCTGCTGTGCTTCAGACAGTGCATTCCGCTTGTACGAATCATCGGGAAGCAAATCAGAGAGTTTGAACTTAAACGGATTTTTACGGATAATATCGTCATCTACTGCCATTTCAAAGGCAGGCCGGACAACACTTTGAACGACTGTAATAGTATTCCGTTTTAGTCCTTTGTCATGGAGACTGACAAACCACTTCTTAGCATCGGACAATCTCACAGAGCGAATTCTCTTCTTTCCAAACTCATCCTCGTGGATTCGCTTGATCGCCGTTCCATAGGCTCGCATGGTATTTTGTTTGACATTCCGCTTAATCTCAAAATATCGGTCAACCAGCTCAGCTACAGTGATCTCACCAGCAGTATAGTCGATACCGTCTGCCAGATCCCGGCGAACATCTTCCTCCTTGCGTCGCAATTCATCCAGTGTCTTAGCGTAGATGCTCCTACGCTTGTTGTGTATATCCCAGTAGCGATAATCATAGGTACCATCCTTCCGCTGTGTCTCACCGGCGCGGAGAACACGGCCCCGTTTATCTTTGCGCTTTTCTGCCAAAACTTACAACTCCTTTCCGAAAAGCGCCTTATGGATAGTACACACAACATACCACATCAAAGGTGCTTTATCAACTAGATAGAATATGTTTCGTCTAAGTATTCATCGAATTTCTTTCTTTTTATCAATCTCTTGTTTCCAACGAACAGGACAAACGGACAACAATCATCATCACTGATCTCCCGCAGACGATTGATGCCGATGTTATACAGCTCCGCAGCCTCCGGCAGTGTTAGATTGACTTTCTCCCAGATTGGAACTTTTGATGTCCTGTTGCCTTTGCTTTCGTGGATAATGATTCCTTCCCTGTCCATCAGCATCCCTCTTTCCCAAATATAGATTTCAGTAATCGCTGTTTTTCTTCCCGTTGCTCGTGACGGAGGCTCGACCCTGAAAACAAAACAGGTGTTGTCATTGATAGTACCCGATCAAATACTCGCGCCTGGTCGGCGTCCTGCGGTTTTTTCAGCTCTTTCAGCGTCAAATTAGTGGTAACAATCAGTGGCTTTCCGCTGATATATCGCCCATCGATCACTTGATATACAGTCTCCCGCCCAAACTTGGTGTCGCGTTCCATGCCAAAATCATCCAAAATAAGCAGTGGAGAGGCACAGAGCTTTTGAATGTACTCCGTTCGGCCTTCAAAATCATGATCAATCACAGCGGCGAGATTTGTCATGCAGACCGGCACCTCTTTTTCGATCAGCGCATTGGCGATACAGGCTGCAAGAAAACTTTTCCCCGTACCGACTTTCCCCCAGAAAAGCAGTCCCGCATTCTGGTTTACGACATCATCCCAGCGTTCTACATAGCGGCGACACTGTTCCAGTCGTTCCGTGTGGATCGACGCGGTGTCAAACGTCCAGTTCCGCATGATCGGATTCTGAAAGCCCTGCTGTTGCAGTTGGAATACGGTGTCCCGGTGTTTCTGTTCCTGATATTCCTTCTCCCGCTTAGCCTTCTCCTCCCGTTGGCAGTGGCATGGGATTGGATGGCGGTCTTTCCCACCGAGACGAAAACCGCCCTCAAAGAAAGCTTCTTTCGCCTCTCCACATATGCCGCAGTGGAGCAGTCCATCCTCTCCACGATAATCATTTTCTCCCGGCTTTACGGTCGGGACGCGGATTATATTATCCATTTTCATAAGCTCTCCTCCCCCTCGTAGCTGTAATCTCTGATTCCCGGATTGACAGCTTGTTCTTTCTTCCTTGTTTTTGAGTCTGGAATGATCTTCAACCTGATGCGGTTGACGCTGCTGTGCGGTTGCGGCGCTTTCTCCAGAAGCCCTGCCTTTTCCAGGTCCCGCAGCGCCGTTTTTATTGTGGTCAGCCCCTTGTGGACTGTCTTGCACATCTCTGATTCCGGGAACAGGATATACACCCGCCCCTCCTTATCCGTCCAACCGTTCTTCTGGGAAAGCAAGGCGCGGCTCAGCATCTGCGCATAAACCAATTTCGCCGTCAATGACAGCGGTAGATCCATAAGAAAAACTGGGAACGGAATGTACTGTGGCCGCTGTGTATCACACCGGATGTAAACAGGTGTTTGCTGTATATCGCTCATTCAGATTCGCCCTCTCTATGTGCTTTTTCCTTTATCATCCTATTTGCTGCCCGCCCCCGGATGATGGGGAACATCTCAGTCCGCATCTGGCATATGCGTCACAGGCCGTTTACCTCTCCGAGGATCGCTCCGAGCTGCCCCACGGGGGACAGGAGTATCATTGTCCCGCACAGACTTCATCGCGATCCGGCCACACCACATGACCGGTTTATCTTCTCTGGCGATCGCTCCCCGGCTTAGCCGGATCATGGCGGCAGAAAGAATGTCGCTCTGTACTCCACGGAAAGTAACTGGGATGCTGCATATTCAATTTTCAATGTGCATAAGGCCTATCATCTCTAGCATGCCGTCTCTGCGGATGGCGCGCTACAGAGATGCTGTCCTTTGTGTCAATCCCACAGCGGTTTGATCGCTGCTGACTGGCTTCACTGTACTATTGCTGAAAAAAAACAGAGAATACAAAAATAATCTGCTTATTTCCGAAAACAGATGTATTATCACAAGCATAAATATGATTCTTTGAAATAGAAAAAGCCATCCTGGGTGATGGCGGAGTACATATAAAAAACAGTGTGTGGTGACAGTACAGCCAATAAGGCAGCACCATCATTCGTTAGTAGATGCTATGGATGTACTGATCAACGGAACGGACAAGAGAGTGGACCTTCTCGAAGTCAACGGAAAAGTCTGTGTCAATGTCTATTCCGTGGGCTTTGACGTGGAAGTCGTTGCGAATTCCGACCGTCTCAAAGCCCTGAAAGCCCTTGCCTATTATCTGGCTGTTTTCTACACCTGTGTAGCTACAAAGCAAAGCCCATGCGCATCTGCATCAATGGAGAGACCTTTGACAGGGACTTCTATATGATCGCATTCGGCAACGGTACGATGTATGGTGGCGGCATGAAAGTCCTTCCGAACTCTGTGAACGATGACGGTGAATTTGACATCTGTCTGGTGGAGAGCGTGAACTTCTTCCAGGTCCTTCGTCACCTTCCAAAATTCATCGATGGAAAGCACGGCATCTTCAAAGATCTCGTCCACTTCTTCCGTGCGAAGGAAATCACGATCCACACGCCTGAACCGATGGACGCACAGGCTGACGGAGAGATCATCCCGTCTATCACAGATACCTATGCCCGCGTGCTTCCGAAAGCTATTCTTGTCAGAGTTCCGGCAGGCCAGACCGAAGCCTGAGAACAGGATTCATCGATGAGCGTTCACCGGACCGCCATTGTTATCGACTGCAAACATTTCCATAAAGCAAAAAAACCCGCCGGACTGCGGGATTCCGTAACGAAGGTCACAAAACATATAAAGCGGCATTCGGATCGGTATATTGCTCATTGCGGCTGGATTTACATCATAGCCTACATCCATCGACAATAAACAGGCTCATTCTCTGAGCCTGTTGTTTGTATTCAGTTCCCATCAGTTCCTGTAGAACTCTTCCGGGATCTTCATGGAATGGAAGGCGATCCGTCCTGTGCATGCAACGACTATAGATATCACGATCCACAGGATACAGAAGACGGCCAGCTTCGTCATGCTCCCGTCATACAGGATGTCTCCCGTGAAGAAGCCCGCCGGCCCGAACTTCTGCGCCTCCACCACCCACTGCGGCGCTTCCTTCGGCAGCGGCAGCAGCGGCATCAGGAACAGCGCCAGGACCGCCACCATCGACCCGACCGTCTGGGAGATCAGCCCCGAGAAGCCCGCCGTCAGCGCCGCCGCCGTGAAGGAGCCCAGGAACAGGAGGAAACTGCGCAGGAGGAACAGCTGCCCGATCGTCCATTCATATTCCAGCCCGAGTCCCAGGTTCTTCACGGGAAGGCCCGGCGCCGTCAGGCCCGTGCACAGGGCCGTGCCCAGGAGCGGCAACAGCGCCGTCAGGACGGTGGAGCCCGCCACGACGGTCAGCGCCGCGCACCACTTGGCACGGATCTGCTTTCGCTCGCTCCCCGCGACCGTCAGGATCACCCGGCGCATCCCCGAGGCCACTTCCCCGTTCAGGAGCGGGGACAGGAGGAAGCACGGGAGGACCAGCGACACCACCGCCCCGATCCCCGACTGCAGCTTCATGTACAGTTCCCATCCGTCCGTATCCGCATAGAGGACCGGCCCGTATCCTTCCGGGAGCAGCGGCTCCGTCCGTTCCGGATCCCAGAGTAGCTCTTCATAACTTGGCAGACCGAACCGCTCCAGCTTCCGCTTCAGGTCCTCGAGCCAGATCTGCTCCTTTCTGTCTTCCTCCGTCATGGTGAACCAGGCTTCCGGATCGTTCGGGTCCGGAAGGTCCCGGGCCGTGTCCGCCGCTTCGCGCAGATACGCTTCCGTGATCTCCCCTCCGTGTTCCGCATACATGGCTTTACGTTCCGCCACGGTTTCATACACGCCCAATGTGCTGCTGCGGAGCAGAAAAGGGAACAGGAACAGCGCGGCCAGCAGTGCGGCCGCGGCGATCCGGTTCCCCATGGGAAAGATCTTTTTGAGTTCCAGGGCATAGAGGCGGCGTCCCGTCCCCTTCCCCGTTTTCCCGGCCGGCTGTCTCCTCATTGGGAAGAAGCCTCACGGAAGTAGTAGAGATAGACGTCTTCCAGCGTCGGTTCCGCAGGCACAGCCGCCGGAGCCGTGGCTTCGTCGCCCACGACGCGCAGCTCCACACCTGTCCCCGTCTGGCGCAGGTTCCCGATGAGACAGGTCTTCTGGAAGCGTTCGACTTCCTCCGGCGGCACTTCCACGGTCCACACCTTCCCCTTCACCGACGCTATGATCTCCGCGGGCGGCGCCTGGAGCAGGAGCTTCCCCTTGCGCAGGATGAGCACGTCTCCCGCGATGAACTCGATATCCGATATGATATGCGTCGAGAGCAGGACGAGCCGGGACGCCGAGATCCCCGAGATGAGGTTCCGGAACCGGACCCGTTCCTGCGGATCCAGGCCCGCCGTTGGTTCGTCCAGGACCAGGATCTCCGGATCGTCCATGAGCGCCTGCGCGATGCCCAGCCGCCGGCGCATGCCCCCGGAGTATCCGGACACGAGCCTGCCCATGTCCGCGGAGGAGAGCCCGACCCGTTCGGCCAGTTCTTTGACTTCCCTTTCCGTCTTCTTCTCATCCAGCCCCTTGAGCGCCGCGATATAGCGGAGCATGTCGTTCCCGGTGAAACCCCGGTAGAAACCGAACTCCTGGGGCAGGAAGCCCAGTTTGGCCCGGTAGGCGTCGCCCATCCGGCCGATCTCCTGTCCGTTGTACAGGACCTGTCCGGAAGTCGGCTTCAGGAGGCCGGTCATCATGCGCATGAGGGTTGTCTTTCCGGATCCGTTGGGTCCGAGAAGCCCGTACACCCCGTGCGTCAGCGTGACGTTCAGCCGGTCCACCGCACGCTTCCTTCCGAAACGTTTCGTCAGGTCTTTGAATGTAAGCTCCATCTGATCCTCCTCATGAAAAGGCTGTCGTTCCTGGTATGGTACTGTCGCTGCCGCTGATAAGAAAAGCAAACAGCCGAAGAGATAACGGCCCCCGACAATCAGAAACAATGACCATAAGCTGTCTGCTTCTACGCAGTATGCCTCTGCAGAGCATCGCCAGGTCTCTTCATTGCAATTTCATGATGATATATCGAATCATCGGGTCCGATACGTATGACACAAGGCTATGGATACAGCTGTGAAACATGATACGACGCTGAGGAAAATCACGAAACAGGAAGGACGGATCAGGATATTCAGCGCCATCAGTTCGTCGTATGCACTTTCCAGATGGAAAGCGCGCATCATGAGAAGTTCCGTATTCAGGAACCATCGGGCAGGGGTCATAAAGGCAATCGTCAGGCGATCATAAGTTTCCCATCCCCATACGGAAACGATTCTGTTCTGGAATCGGATCAGGATATATAAAAGAGATTCCATACAGGCGATAAGAACGATTACCAATCCGGCTCCGCCAAGATCCTTTCGCAAGACCGCAGAAGCCGCGGCGGTCAGTATGCCAAAGAAAGCCCCGCAGACAGTCAGCATTCCAAGCTTCATGAAGCAGAGTCCGCAGGCACTTATGGGCCTGGCCAGCATACCCATGGATCCCCCATTCCCCAAAAGGGAAGTTGCATCTATACTCCAGCCGTAAAACCCAAAGAATACGCCGTATAACAGAAGCATTCCCGCATATAGGAAAAACACGATCATGGCACCGGAGAGTGCAGAAGCGCAGATTTTCGCCGTGATCCATGGCTTCCTTTGCGGAGCTGACAGGCCTATATCCCGCATATCCCCCGCTTCCTCCCGGCTGAAAACGTCACATAGAAACAGCAGGATCAAAAACAGACTTCCCGATCCCGTAAGAAGAGCCGGATAATAATCGGAATCCAGGAACAGTTTCCAGGCCGATTCGGACGGCGCTACCTTCCAGACCGCAACGGATCCGGGATCGATGTCCCGTTCGGGATGAACTGCCTGATAATCCTCCCACTCCGTTTCAAATGTCGGCTGATGCAGGATCGTCACCCAATAGGAACACAGGGAAGCTTCTACGCTGTCAGCTCCGTATCGTTCCACGACGGGGAGCGATGTATAGGTGAAATAAAACGGGTCTTCTTCCGGGTCCTTCCCAAGCGCTCCCAGATCCCGTGCTTTTTTCAACACCTCCGTTTTGAGTTCATCCGTAACGGTCTGTCCCCAGAACATGCACGTTTCTGTATTGATGGACTGAAATGTACCGTTCAGCTTCAGTCTGACCGGGGTCCCTCCGACCGCGACCAGCCAGATCAATACGATGCCGACGAGCATAATCGGCAGGATCAAAGCTCTGCGGTACCAGATCTTCTTCATCTCGAAAACAAGAAGCCGGATCATCGCACTCCCCTCACGATGTCTGTATCCAATCAGTCTTCACGCGTTACGTTAAGTCCCCAGACCCACTGCCTGCTGTAATACATTGTCGGATGGTTCAGATCTTCAGACCAGTCTATACATGGAGCCACCATTCCACAATCAAAAGCCGGACAGCCGCAGCCGTACAGATAAATGCCATATCCCTTATAAAACAGATCGATCAGAAGCCACTGGTTTTCTGTCGGTTCATATTGTTTTCGTCCCGGTTGTTTTTGATACAGGTATTCTCTGTCCTCTTCTCTGAGTTTCCAGAATACGTCCCGGTTATCATGCAGATAATACAGAAAATCGAGATCTTCCGTAAAGACGATGTCTATAAACTCTCCGCTGTCATTGACGGCATACATCCACTGTGCAGGATATTCCTCACCGTCAATCAGGATGACATCCCTGTTCTCTATCCTGTAGGACGGATCTGCCCGCTGCAGACAGCTAAGCACGGATTCCTGCGCTTCCTTCATGCTGTTCTCCGGTTCAAACACCTTCAGGCCTTCAGCAAGCGGCGGAAGCTGATCATCCTGTATCAGCGTTTCTTCTCTGGAGTGCAGTCCTGAATACACATAAGCTCTGTCTTTCGGCGAATAAACATCATAGCCGTCCCGGCCGTCAACGTCCTTTATGGCAAATGCATATCCGACCAGCAGTATGCCGAAGTTCAGATCATCGCTTCTGCAGAAGGAAGCCAGCCCTGAGCACAGAACGCCATCCAAAGGTTTCGAAAAAGAATTCTGAAGACTCATTCCTTCATTTTGCCGCAGGTTTCTAAAATGATCAAATTCAGGACTGGCAGTGAACTCTTCCAAAAGATCCGCATCATCCATAATGATGACATCCAGAAACTCATGATACTGATTCACGGCGTAGATCCACTTTGCCGGCCTTTTCTCATGCTGATAATAAATCGAATCTCGGAATTCCCATTGATACCCAATGTCCTTAGCTTTCAGTATTTCCTGAACACGATCCATGGCTTCTTCAGCAGAATGAGCACTTGTCACATAGGAAAAATTCAACGGATATACAGGCGCTTCCATCGATTCCGTATCTTCATGAACAATCGGTAATTCTGTCTGATAGGTCGAATCTGAAGCGTCTTCTGTTTTGGTGATCTCAGCGGAGCAGCCTGTCAAACACAGAATTAGGCTGATGCATAGAATCAGGATTGTTTGAAACGATCTCCAATGGTTTCCACACATGGTTCTATACGATCCTTGCCGTTCCACTCGCATAGCAATATCCGATGTCCAGCGCAGAGACTTTCACACAATATGCCGTACCCACTGTCAGACCGACCGGGCTCCCATACCTCGTTGTTCCGATGGGAGCTGTGACAGATGTTCCGGAAACAAAAGCATGTCCACTGAATGTCACAATACACGCAGATGCGGCACAAGATGACCCGCTGCTGTTTGAACATTGAGCATACGATGTATAGGATCCCGTCTGTGCATAACAGGCATATGTGCCATATGCTGCTGTAGGAGAAGCAACTGTGCTTGGCTGATCCAGCGTTGCATAAGAACTGGAAGCCATAGTGGACGCAGATACTGAAACCGTCCAGAATACGCTCAAAAAAACTACTGCTACCAAAATGATTATTCTGTTTTTCATTTTATACCTCCTATTCTGTCTGCAATTTCATTATACTGTTGGTGATAAATACCGTCAACCGTCCATCTGCTGTATTGCTTCCTGTTCCCATCAATGATACCGTACTCCCTAAACCGGAATGCCCAGGCGTAGCGGTAAAGCCTGAAGCCGAAACAACCGCACCGTCAGAATATCTGCACAGATTCCCAGTCATATTGGAAACAGAGGTAGAATCATTGATCCCGGATCCCTGCCCTGTATGCAGTTATAGCATTTCCGTTTGCATATGTCCCGGTACGGGAATTGATGCTTGCATGAGAGGTTGCAGCAAACATGGGCAATGCAAGAACCATCATCAGCACCAGAACTAACACAGTGACAAGCAACTTCTTTTTCATGCATTAATCTCCTTTTGTAGTTTTATCCATTCTGACAAACGAGTGATCAGTTCGAGCGTCAGAGCAAGATTTTCACAAAGAACCGAGCTTTTATACCGGTTTGTTCATTCAATCATTCTAGGACGCATCCATCATATCAGAGAATAAGTGCAAATCATGGTTCTGGCATAAATCGCATGTTTTTTAGCATAAATCTTTCATTGATGCAAACTGTTGTCATACCTCCCAAGCTATTTACAACTCTTTTTTCTTTGTTTTCCTATCTTTCAGTGCAGAGCCGCGAAATATACTGAATGAACTGTATTCATCCAACCGGCAGCGAACTGTACGGAAGCATGCTCCTGCGGATAGTAACTGGTGAAGTACGGTCCCATGTCATAGCCCTCGAACGCCTGGACCGCAAGGATCCAGGGATCGTTCGTCACGCCCTGAAGGTCATAGGGCAGAGACAGCAGACAGTCCGCTCCGCCGCATGTGTATTCCAGATACAGCCAGCCCGTCCTTCGGGTGTTGAACTGCTCGAATCCAGCGTCATAGAGGACCGCATCGATCATGACCTTTTGACCCGCGGACATTTCCAGCGCTGATGCACAGTCCCACTGTATATGGACAGGCTCCCTGCCTCCCGGATCCCCGGCGTCTGCACAGTCGATCTCGGCGCCGAGCAGCTGCGTCGGCTCGATATCGGTCCACATCCGCTGCAGGACGATCGCCTTTTCGGTCGTCAGTTCGAAAGCGGGGCAGGTCACTGCGAGCCCGCCGTCATAAGGCGAACCGTCGAATGCATGCGCCTCCGCGCGCCGGTTCATCACGCCCTCATCCTGATAGACCCCAGCGTTGTCGGGGATCCGGGCATGGAAGCGCCACTGCCCGAACATCACGGTCTGTGTCTTCCCTTCTATGGCCAGTTCCAGGGACTCCACGGTCTCGTCCTGCATGTCATAGAATTCCAGAGAAACAGAATAGATGTAGAATTCAGGAAAAAGATCGTTCGTCGCTGCTGCCTGGGCAGCTGCGTCCGTATATCCCTGCCTGAGCTTTTCGCAGTCTTCCGTGATCTTCCGGTCCCGTTCCGCAGTCTCCGGCGAATCGCCTGCAAGGAGCCTTCGTTCCGCCTCAGACGCGTTCTTCACCGCCTGGCCGAACGCCTGCCAGTCCGTCCCTTCCCTGCACAGCCAGGCCTCGACCGCCCGGAAATCTCCGGCTTCCGCTTCCGTCATGAGTTCTTCGTGCCCCAGGCTCTCATACACGGTGAATCGGTATTTCGTTTGCATGGGGATCTCCACGCCGATACGGTCGGGATCCAGCGGTGTCTCCGACAGGATCTGAAAACCTTCTCCAAAGACCTGCAGGCTGCAGGGATAGAAATCGCAGCTGCGGTTCTCCAGCGTCACATATACGTCCCCGTTCTTCACTTTCGGAATCTTCGGACCGGTCCCGGTATAGACAGGCACGGGATCCCCGTCCAGGCCTGCCAGTTCCGCCTGCAGGGCCCGGAGCTCCGCCTTCCGGGCGGATCCGCATCCCGTCATGCACAGGCACGAGAGCAAAACAAGGAAAGCCGCGATTATCCTTCCCGTCCGTCTGTTCCTCATGTCCTTTCCTTTCCGTTCCGGCCGCCTGCCGCCTATCCCTTACCTCGAGAATACTTCCCTGCTGGAATAGGTCGTGAACCTGGCAAGTTCGTCTGACCACTCACGCACGCACCATGGCGACCCGCAGTCCAGGATCGCCAGGCCATGGCCCTGCATGTAATAACTGTATCCGTGATAGAACACGTCCTGCACGATCCATTCGTCCGTGAACGCTCCGCCGGCTTCCCGGCCCGGATGCGCCGCATTCACGGCGCTGCGCTCCGGTTCGCGGAGATCCCAGAAGAACCCGGAATGCTGCTTCAGGCAGTACGCAAGATCCGGATCTTCGGAAAAGACCACGTCGACCCATTCTCCCTGTCCGTTTTTGGCGAACATCCAGGTCACGGGATAGGTCTCTCCGCCGACGGTGATCGAATCCTTGATCTCCCAGTCATAGCCTCTTCCCGTTGAATCCAGCCTCTCCTGCATGGCTTTGAGTTCTTCCTCAGGCGATCCGGCAGGCGTATAGATCCGGTAGTCATCGGCCGGGACCGGCGTATTCAGCGGTTCCGGCGTCGGATCCGGCCGGTCGATGATATAACCGTTCGTCCATCGCCCGTCCCAGTAGAACGCATCCACCATCTCCGGATCCACGTCGATCTTGGCAAAGGTCGCTCCGGCGATATAGACCGTGAATCCATGGGTCAGGTCATTATAGCCCCCGTTGCTCGGCAGCTGGATCTCATGCGGGAACCCGAGCTTATGGTAATAGGACTGGGCTTCGTTCTTCCGGTAATACTGCAGGCCGTCCATGGACGCCAGGCTGCCGTTGACGACGCGCATCAGCTGATCCGCCGGGAGATCCGCGATGACCACGTCCAGCCATTCCCCCAGGTCGCTGAGTGCGTAGATCCATATGCCGGGGATCTTCTCCCCATCCATATAGAAGTAATCCCGTACCTTGACCCGGTATTCCGCGTCCGACGCTTCCAGATACTGCAGGACCAGATCCCGTGCGGCCTCCGGGGTCTCCGCTTCCCGGAACGCCTGATGATGTGCCCCCGCATCCGGATCCGGATGCTTCTGGCCTTCCCGCATGACGCGGATCCCTTTCTGCGTGCCTGCGCAGCCCGACAGGGCCAGCAGTACCGCGCACAGGAACACGGCGCAGACCCGTCTCCACCCGGCCGGCATCCCGGCCCTTTTTCCGATCAATTCCATGCGCTCTTCCCTAATACCCTTCCTGTCCCGCCTTCAGACAGATCCATGACAGGATCCCGATCCCGGCGAGCAGCGTGCCGAGGTATGCTGCCAGCAGATCCGGGCAGCAGAGGATGTTGTAGTTCCGTTCCATCGTGAAGTCGCTCAGAAGCGACGTATATTCCCGTACAAGGATCTCCGCATTGAATACCATCCGCATGGGTGTGGACAAAAGGGTCATCCACATCGTGTTGTCATGATTCTCGATCCACTGTTCGAACCACGGATAACGGCGCAGTCCGCACGACAGATACAGCAGGCTCTCCATGAAGCCCATCGCCAGAACGGACAGGCCCACGGCCGGCGCCGCTCTTTTTGTCAGGGCGGACAGAGCGGCCACGAGCACACCGAAGAACGATCCGCAGAGCATGAGGACGAACAGACGGAGCCCTGCCATGGCAAGCGCAGGAACGTCCCGGTACACCATGCCCATGACATTGCCTCCGTAACGGTACCACATGGGGTTCAGATCCCAGCCCTGGAACCCCAGAAGGAGCCCGTAGAACAGAAGGAGCGCACCGTACAGGATCAGCATGAGAAGGGCTCCGGTCAGCACGGCGGCCAGGAGCTTTGCCCAAAGCCATCCTGTTTTCCGCTTCGCCGACGCGGAGACCATGCCGAGCCCCGCCGTCTTCTCGACGCTGAAAAGATCCGAAAGGAACACAAGGATCAGCAGCAGCGCGGCCAGGCCGGAAAGAAGGGATCCGTAATCCTCCATGTTCATCCAGGGATCCCAGGCACTGGAGCGCGGAAGCACACGCCACGGCACATAGTTCATCTTCCGATACACGTTCTTCATATAGCCCGCTGTGTTCTTCCCGGCCCGATACTGCTCTTCTTCCCACTGCAGCGCTTCTTCCAGCGCAGCTTTCTCTTCCGTATCGACCGGCTGATTGGCGATGTCCGTCCACACATTGCACAGCGCCTTTTCCATACTGGTCCCGCCGTACTGCCTGATCAAAGAACTGCAGGAATACCGTGTAACAGTCAGCTCTCCATGAGCAACAGTCTCCATGTCTGCTCCGTATGCCAGCGCCTTCTCCACAGCAAGGTCATGGAGTTCCTGCGTCACGGTCTGTCCCCAGTAAAGCCTGGTCTCCGCGTTCACCCGGGAGGCACGCCCGTCCAGAACGGCACGCACGGGGCCATACTCCGTCGCGCCTTCCACGGCCATCCACGCCAGGACGATCCCGAGGAAGACGATGGGCAGGATCTTCCACTTCCCTGTCCAGATCTTCTTCAGTTCATAGAGAACGAGACCACGCATCTGCTTTCCCTTTATCTGAGGAACGGAATGGCTTAGCAAGTGCAAAGCCATTCGTTCCCTAGTCGTTGTCAGCTGAAATCTCCGAAAGCGTCCCCATAGCAGGGAGTTGCCGAGAAACTCAGACGGACATAATACCATCCCACCGCAGGCACCGAGACGACGCTTCCGCTCCTCGTCGTACCTTTGGGTACACTTACGCTTGAACCGGAAACCATGGTATCCGGTGAGTTCTTTCTCAGATGGACCGACATACTGGAGCCGGAACTGCTGAGATTCGACCCGGTAGCCTGCCCTGCCGTATAAGCATAGGCAAGATTCCCGGTAGCCGTCTTTACTGTCGTGGAGTTTATGCTGGCATAAGATGTTGCAGCGAATACAGCCATAGTTCCAAATGCCATGACCAAAAGCAAAGCCACAGCAACAAAACTCAATTTTCGTTTCATATACCCTAATATAGATTTGTCCATTCTGACAAACGAGTGATCGGTTCGAGTGTCAGAGCAAGATTTTCACAAAGAACCGAGATCTCTGTACGTTGATTCTCCGCTTCCACCTTTGGACATGTGCATCTTATCATGCGCATATATAATCCGTCAACATACGACAATGAGACAGATTTGATCGGAGGACATAGTATCATTTATTGCTATTCTTTTTGGGGTATCAGGGATCTCCCTGACAAGCGGTGCCTGTACGGTCAAATATCTCCTTTGTCCGTACAGGGACGTTGCTTGCTACATCAATACCATGCATTGTATTCAGTGAATACACACTCAGATAACTATCAATGATTTCCAAAGCTAATAAAAACACAAAAGAATCGTCTGGTTCTTTTATGTTTCTTTTTCAGTTCCTGTAAAACTCCTCCGGTATCTTCATCGTTCGGAAGACGATGCGGCCCGTGTGGGCGAGGACGGCGGAAGCGACTATCCAGAAGAGGCAGAAGGCAGCGAGCTTGACAGTGCTGGAATAGAGAATATCCCCGGTGAAGAAACCCGCGGGGCCGAACTTCTGGGCCTCGACGACCCAGTGCGGTGCTTCCTCGGGCAGAGGCAGCAGTGGGACGAGGAACAGCGCAAGCACCGCTACCATGGAGCCTACTGTCTGGGAGATCATTCCCGAGAAGCCTGCCGTCAGTCCCGATGCAACCAGGGTGCCCAGGAACAGAAGAGAAAAGCGCAGCAGGAATAGCTGCCCAATCGTCCATCCATTCTCCAGTCCGAGTCCCAGGTTCCCGACAGGAAGATCCGGCGACGTAAGGCCCGTACAAAGCGCAGTGCCCAGGAGTGGCAGCAGTTCCGTCAGTACGGCTGAGGCCGCCGCCACGGTCAGCGCGGCGCACCACTTCGCACGGATCTGGCTCTTTTCGCTCCCGGCGATCGTCAGGATCACCCGGCGCATCCCGGATGCCACTTCCCCGTTCAGGAGCGGGGACAGGAGGAAACACGGGAGGATCAGCGACACCACCGCCCCGATCCCTGACTGCAGCTTCATGTACAGTTCCCATCCGTCCGTATCCGCATAGAGGACAGGTTCATATCCTTCCGAAAGCAGAGGTTCAGTCTGTTCCGGATCCCAGAGCAGTTCCTCATAGCTCGGCAGTCCGAACCGTTCCAGTTTCCGTTTCAGATCCTCGAGCCACATCTGGTCCTTCCTGTTCTCTTCCGTCATGGAGAACCAGGCTTCCGGATCGTTCGGATCCGGCAGATCCCGGGCGATGTCCGCCGCTTCGTGCAGATACGCTTCCGTGATCAGACCTCCGTGCTCTTCATACATGGCTTTTCGTTCTGCCGCAGACTCATAGATGCCCAGCGTGCTGCTGCGCAGAAGAAAAGGGAGCAGGAACAGCGCGGTCAGGATACACGCCGCAGCGATCCCTGTCCCCAGAGGATTCAGTTTCTTCAGTTCGAGGGCATAAAGCCTGCGCCGGATCTTTTTCGATCCGCTTTTCTTCTCCCGTCTCATGATCCGGATGCTTCGCGGAAATAATAAAGGTATACGTCTTCCAGTGTGGGTTCAGCCGGCAGTGTGTCCGGATGATCCGGCGCTTCGTCTCCCACGATGCGCAGTTCCACACCGTTCTCCGTCTGGCGCAGGTTTCCGATGAGGCAGCTCTTCTGAAAGCGTTCGACTTCTTCCGGCCGCACTTCCACGATCCACACCTTTCCCTTTACTGACGCTATGATCTCCGCCGGCGGCGCCTGGAGCAGGAGTTTCCCCCTGCGCAGGATAATGACGTCTCCCGCGATGAACTCGATATCCGATATGATGTGCGTGGACAGAAGTACGAGCCGGGAAGACGAGATGCCTGAGATAAGATTGCGGAAACGGACGCGTTCCTGGGGGTCGAGGCCGGCGGTCGGTTCGTCCAGAACGAGGATCTCGGGATCGTCCATGAGCGCCTGCGCGATGCCCAGTCTCCTGCGCATGCCGCCGGAATAACCGGAGACGAGACGTCCCATCTCATCTGACGAAAGCCCCACCATCTCCGAGAGCCTTTTGACTTCCTTTTCCGTTTTCTTCTCATCCAGTCCCTTGAGGGCGGCGATATAGCGGAGCATATCATTTCCGGTGAATCCCCTGTAGAACCCGAACTCCTGGGGCAGGAAGCCCAGTTTGGCCCGGTAGGCGTCTCCCATCTTCGCAATCTCCTGTCCGTTATACAGGACCTGGCCGGAAGTCGGCTTCAGGAGACCGGTCATCATGCGCATGAGGGTAGTCTTGCCGGACCCGTTGGGTCCGAGCAGTCCGTACACCCCGTGCGTCAGGGTCACGTTCAAACGGTCAACGGCGCGCTTGCGTCCGTAGCGTTTCGTCAGGTCTTTGAATGTAAGTTCCATCTGATCCTCCTCATGAAAAGACTGTCGTTCCTGGTATAGCACTATCGCTGCCGTCGGTAGGTAAAGCACAGTCCGATACATAAGGCCATGAATGTCACCGTCACCAAAATGAACGCAAATAGGAGATCGGGAGTCACTGTCATATTATGAATCATCAGATTGGAATAGTTGCTCATCAGCTTTGTTCCCATTGTCAGAACTTCTACGTTGAGGAATAGCCGTACCGGCGTCGTGAGTATCGTCCGAATCATTTGGAAATCCGCTTCATACAGAAGGGGCGAGGCATGCTGGATCAGGTAATTCGTCACAGAACATTCGATGAAAAGCAGGCTTTCCATCAAAAAGAATATCAGTAAGGCCATTCCCATGGCGGGAAGCGCTCTGCGTGTCACAGCAGAGCAGGCAGCAATCATCGTCCCCAGCGCGGTTCCACCCAGGGTCAGCACAGCCAGGCGAAGCAATCCAAGGGTCAGGCTGGTCGCATTGTGCCCGATATCCCCATAGATATAGCCGCCTGCCGCATAAGCAAGCGGACTGCAGTTCCAGCCTTGAAAGCCGAAAATCAAGCCTAAGATCAGGAGCAAACCGCCATACAAAGCCAGGACGATCCCTGCGCTGGAGATCGCCGTCGCCAGCACTTTGGCTAGAATCCATTGCCGGCAGCGAGGCCTGGAGAGAGAGATTTCCCTCAATCCTCCACCCTCTTCCCTGCTGAACACATCACTGAAAAACACCAGGAGCAGTGCTAATACACCAACTCCGGAAAGGAGCGGCAGATAGTCTTCCGAATCCAGCCAGAATTGCCATGCCGTGCTGCCCGGAACGATCTCATAGGGCATGGGATCTGATGCGCGAAGGACCTGACGATACTGTGACCTGGAGATCTGTCCTGTCTGTAGAGCTTCCTTCATGCTCTGAAGCATGGTTTCATAATTCTCCATGTTCTCTTCATCGCTGGGAAGAGTATAAATCATAAGCCAGGAAAAAGCCATTTCATATTCTGCAGAATCTTCTCCATACTGCTCCGCGACGGGTTGAATGAGGTGAAGCACATCCATCATCAGGGGATCACCATCCAGAACAATCCCCATTTCTTCTGCCCTGCCCTTTGCGTATTCCCTTACTTCCTGCGTGTAGCTTTTCCCCCATAAAGGCTGCATTTCCTTACGGACCACAGCGGCCTTCCCGCTCAGGACATAACGCAGACCGTCCAAACCGCCTCCGATGGTGATCCAAAGCACAAGAATCGCAGCAATCAAAGCAGGAATTGTCCAGGCTTTCCTGTACCAGATTTTTCGAAGTTCAAATTTCAGGATATTCCTCATGATATGATCCTCCCCCTGAAAAGCGATCCGTCTACTTCATCCCCCATGCCATGCCGCAATCACGGATGGCGTGAGCATCACCATCCATATAAAAACTGTAGCCATGATAGAAGACGTCCTGCGTCAACCAGTCCTCAAAAGTACGGTCCAAAGATTCGGGTTGCGTCTTGCGCTGGAGTCCGATCTCTTCCTGATGTCTTGTCATAAGGTAACAGAAATCCGGATCTTCTGAGAAAAGGATGTCCACCCATTCGCCCTTCTGGTTCTCTGCGAAGACCCACACCACAGGATACGTATTGCCCTCCAGGGTGATCTCATCGTTCTGGAATTCCCAGTTATAGCCTTCCCCCGATGTTTCCAGACTTGTGAGCATGGATTCCAGTTCCTTTTTGAGATTCTCTTCCGGTTTATGAGTAGGATAGTTAACCTGATCAGAAGAAAAAGGAGCAGACTGTTCAGGCCTCTGCGTAATTGTCACCCATTTTGAACCGTTCCAGTATTCGAACTCATGGTCCCAATCCGTTTCATTCTCTTCTTCCGCATAAATCACGATCCGCAGATCCAACATGGAAAAAGTCTGTCCGGTAAAGGAGATCCCAAACAGATGATTCTTGCTTTCACAGTGAATCATCTGCCCGATACCCAAGATGTTGCTGGGATAATGAAAGCCGTGGACGAAGTTGGTGCACTCATTCTTTCTGGTCCAGATAAAAACAGGATCGTTTCGGATCACAACTGGATCCATATCACTGGAAGCATATTCAATATCATAGAACAGCAGGTCGATGGATTCTCCCAGTTCATTGACAGCGAAAATCCAGATGCAGGGAATCTCCTTGCCGTTCATCGATATAGAATCCCTGATGATATAATCATACGGATAAGGCGCATCTTTCAGGATCGCCATCATGATCTGCGCCGCATCTTCTTTGGTATCTGCTAATCGAGCCTCGGAATAGTTCATCCCTATACTTGAGACAGAGGGCTCTTCATTAACCCATGAAGGTGCCGAGGTGTCCGGAATGGATTGTAAAGCGTCCTCGATCCTCTGCTTCTGCTCTTCCGATAAAGTCGTATAGAAAGACTCCGCCGCTCCTTCCGGAGCGGCGGAGCTGACAGCAGAGCATGCGGAAAGAAAGAAACACAAAGCAACAATCATTCCTCTAAAGAATCGACGTTTCATTGCTTGCCTTCTCTCCTTGCATTCCTATCCAACATGTGCAGTAGCAGAGCCTGTGGAGGTACTTGTTGCACCGCTTATGCTGGCTTTGGCACGATAATACAAATTGGAAGAAAGCACTACAGTTCCGCTTTGGCTAACAGTTCCTCTGGCAGATACACTTGTTCCACCGACATTACCATGCAGTTTCTCTTGCATCACACCAGTAACCGTTCCGGATCCAGAATAATTTGCATTCACGGAAACATATCCTGTTGGAGAGCCTGAACTGGAAATCGTATAACTGCTGTATGCTGGATTTACATCATAAGTTGTGTTCTGATAAGCTGTTGCCGTTACATTCCCTGAAGCAGAAGCTGATACTGTCAAGAAAGCCATTATGAACAACAGCGCAACAATAGCCAAGCACTTTTTTTGTTTCATTTGATTATCCTCCTGTATGGTTTCATCCATTCTGACGAACGAGTGATCAGTTCGAGTGTCAGAGCAAGGTTTTCACAAAAAATCGAGATCTCTGTACGTTGATTCTCCGCTTCCCCATTTAGACGCATCAATCTTATAATATATTATTCTAACTGTCAATGTATCTTGCGGCATAATGGATGAATGGATGGTTAGTCCAAGGGAGCAGATGGATCTGCCCCCTTGGTTCCCTATCTGCACACTGATGGAATCTGGTCAAAGGTGACCGCAGGTCACTTGCGAAGCATATTTCCACCTTCCATATCGCTCCTGAGTGTATTTCGTTCCGATCGTGATCTCATCGCCTTCATGAAAATCCGTATGCTCAGAATTGCGAAACACCGTAATGATCGTCGCTTTCATGACAGAAAAATCCACATGATAGATTCCCGGAGTCACGGTTTTATGCTCATCATCTATGATCCTATCAGTGTAGTGTGCGTTTTCTGTAGGGTATTCGGCATGTACTTCTCTCAGCTCATCGATGCGGATCAAACAATAGGCATGCTGTTTGCCAAAAGTCATGGAATACTGATATAGGCGCATTCTCGCTTCATAAGCCCCTTTGTTTTCAATCGTCTCAGGATTCACGAACATAACTTTAGCATCATCGTAATCAAAGTACTTTCCATCCCTGATCTGCCAGTATGGATTATCGACTGAAGAACCGGACGAGCAGCCACAGGTTGCAAACAGGATATTCCGGTTAGTTTCTTCAATCGCCCCAGGACGATTTCATCATATCAGAATACAAACGCAAATCTTTTTTATGGCACGAACAGCCTGTTTTTGGCACAAACATAAAACTCATGCCAGTTTTTTTGCACTCTACTCCACCACCCCAAGCCCCAGAATCTCGTAATGTCCGAGAGGTTAGCGGCAGCACTAGTTGCGAACGTTGCCTTCTATCGTGTAGATCAGACCGGATTCGACCTTTTTGGCGATCCCCACATGCTCGGCGAAGCCGTTCTGGCCGTGATCCGGGTCGTCCCAAATCACAGAAGATTAGCCAAAGAGGCTTTTCCTTCTTGCTTTTATTTTATATTTCTAATTCTATTATTTGGGGTCGGTATTCGGCCCTGTCACAGACAGCATCCTGTCTTATGGGGTGCAGAAACCCGTCCTATCGACGGTGACTTTTCGACCGAAGATTCTAAAAAGCAAAAGTGGCGTAGAAAAAAGCAGTCAGTACATACGATACTGACTGCCCTTTTCTAGCTATCCATTTGGCGCTGAATCTGGCGTAAATGTGGCGTAAATGCTTTCCCGATTGCGCTAAAATCCAGCTATATCAAGGCTTTTCGGCCTCGATCAGTACATGCCGTCCATACCGCCGCCGGCGGGAGCCGCGGGGACTTCGGGTTTCGGGATATCGGTCACGAGGGATTCGGTCGTCAGGACCATGGCTGCGACAGAAGAAGCGTTCTGCAGAGCGGAACGGGTGACCTTCGTCGGGTCGATGATGCCCTTCTCGAACATATCACCGTAGGCGTCGTTCATGGCATCATAGCCGAAGCCGGGCTTGCCGGCAGCCAGGATGTTGGCCACGATGACGGAGCCTTCCACAGCTGCATTCTCGGCAATCTGACGAACAGGCTCTTCCAGGGCACGACGCACGATGGAGATGCCGGTACGGAAATCGCCGGTGGCTTCATCGATCATGGCGTCGAGCACGTGGGCCGCGTTCAGCAGAGCCACGCCGCCGCCGGGGACGATGCCCTCTTCGACGGCCGCACGGGTCGCGGACAGGGCGTCTTCGATACGGAGCTTGCGCTCTTTCATCTCGACTTCAGTCGCAGCGCCAACGCTGATGACGGCTACGCCGCCAGCCAGCTTGGCGAGGCGCTCCTGGAGCTTCTCACGGTCGTAATCGGAATCGGTCTCCTCAATCTGGGCACGGATGGAAGCGACGCGGGCCTTGATCTCCTCGGGATCGCCGGCACCTTCCACGATGACGGTCTCGTCCTTGGTGACCTTGACCTGGCGGGCATGGCCCAGCATGTCCATGGTCGTATCCTTCAGCTCCATGCCGAGCTCTTCGCTGATCACACGGCCGCCGGTCAGGATCGCGATATCCTGCAGCATGGCTTTGCGACGGTCACCGAATCCGGGAGCCTTGACGGCGACACAGGTGAAGGTGCCGCGCAGTTTATTGACAACGAGGGTCGCCAGGGCTTCGCCTTCGATATCCTCGGAGATGATGAGGAGCTTGCGGCCGGTCTGCACGATCTGCTCCAGTACGGGCAGGATCTCCTGGATCGCAGAGATCTTCTTCTCGGTGATGAGGATCAGCGGATCGTCCAGGACGGCTTCCATCTTATCGGTATCAGTCACCATGTAGGCGGAGGTGTAGCCGCGGTCGAACTGCATGCCTTCAACGATCTTGAGTTCGGTCTGCAGGGTCTTGCTCTCCTCAACAGTGATGACACCGTCGTTGCCGACAGCTTCCATCGCGTTGGCGATCTGATCGCCGATGGATTCGTCATTATTGGCGGAGATAGCGGCGACCTGAGCAATCTCGCGCTTGCCCTCGACCTTGCGGGAGTTCTTGCGAATCTCCTCCACGACGGCCTGGACAGCCTTGTCGATGCCGCGCTTCAGGACCATGGGGTTGGAGCCTGCAGCCAGGTTGCGCAGACCTTCACGGATGATGGCCTGAGCCAGCAGGGTCGCGGTCGTGGTGCCGTCACCGGCCACGTCATTGGTCTTGGTAGCAACTTCGCGTACGAGCTGGGCCCCCATGTTCTCAAAGGGGTCTTCCAGTTCGATCTCTTTGGCGATGGTCACACCGTCGTTCGTGATGAGGGGCGCGCCGAACTTCTTGTCCAAGACAACGTTGCGGCCTTTGGGGCCCAGCGTGATCTTCACGGTATTCGCCAGGGCGTTGATACCTCTTTCCAGGCTGCGGCGAGCTTCGTCGCCGAACTGAATCTGTTTAGCCATTATCGATGCCTCCTGTTATTCTACCACTGCGAGAATGTCGTTCTGGCGCAGGATGATGTACTCCTGGCCATCCAGTTTGACTTCGGTGCCCGCATATTTGGAATAAATGACCTGCTGGCCTTCCTTCACGTACATCGCGACTTCCTTGCCGTCGATGACGCCGCCCGGGCCCACCGCGATCACCGTCGCCATCTGGGGCTTCTCCTGAGCGGAGCCCGGCAGAACGATGCCGCTTTTGGTCGTTTCTTCAGACGCCAGATTCTGGATCACAACACGATCGCCTAAAGGTTTGATGGTCATATGTAACCTCCTTCTGAATGGTTAATGAACAATTTTAGCACTCATCACTTCCGAGTGCTAACAATAGTATACCAGTCCTTGGAAAAAAATCAAGAGGAAAAAGAGCTTTTTTTCAAAAAGTTTCGGAGAAAACCCGAAATAAAGGAATCCTGCCCCTTCGTGAAGAATTGTGTAAGAAGAGAAAATCGGGAGGTACAGCAGGCATGTGGAACAAATGGGATCACCGCTTCATGCAAATGGCAGTCATCGTGGGAAGCTGGACATCATGTTTCCAGAAAAACCGGCAGATCGGAGCAGTGATCGTCAAAAACAAACGGATCGTCGCTACGGGTTATAACGGCGCTCCGAGCGGCATCGTGTCGTGCAAAGAAAAGGGCATCTGCCTGCGAAGGCAGCTCAACATACCTTCCGGGACCCAGCTGGAGCGCTGCTATGCTGTCCACAGCGAAGAGAATGCAATCGCCCAGGCGGCACGTCTGGGTATCTCTCTGGAAGGTGCGACTCTGTACTGCACACACCAGCCCTGCACCATCTGCACCAGGCTGATCATCAATTCGGGGATCAAGCGCCTTGTGTATGCGCACCCCTACCCCGACGCCTTTTCCCGTGAACTCCTGGATGAAGCGGAGATCGAAGTCGAGATCTATCCCGAGGAAGAACTGGCCCGCAGAGGGACCGACGGAGAACTCAAGAGCGAAGAAGCCTGACGTCCGAATATGGATCCGGGAAGCATGTAACTGAAGAAACGAAAAAAGCGTGCCAATGTCACGCTTTTTCGTTTTCTTATGATTCCGAAATCACAGAGTCTCGATACCGTCCGATCTCTCCGACGGCGTCCCGCGAAGCTTTCCGATGACTCGGGGCACCGCGTCTTTGGAAGATCCGAAATCCCCTTTCACGTTGCGGAAATCAAACATTTTCGTAAAATGCTCGACCTCCCCTTCCAGACGGTACAGATTCTCTTTTTCCACTTTGCACAGATCGCGGAAAAACTCCTGGCGGACGGCTCCATGAAGTGTCTTCTCTGCAAAAGTCAGGAGCGCTTCAAAGTGAGGAAGACAGAACCCTTTTCCTGCGGTAAGCGTTTCTCTGAACTGGGGATCTTTCTGATACAGATGCAGGATCGTGTAAAGATACCGGTCCATGTTGCGTGCGATCTGGTCACAGACAAGGCAGGTGGAATTATGTTTTCCAAGAACGTCCAGCAGCCTGCGGACACTTTCTTCTTCCGACGGTGCCCGGCGGAACAGGCCGGATTTTGCTCCCTCAGGATCGATAAGTAGTTTTTCGGGAGCTGCGAGGTCCTTTTCGATCTCCTGCAGATGCGTCAGGAGCATGAGAGCAAGCGGAAGCCGTTTGCGCATCAGGTAAAGCATCTCCAGATGATCCCTGCAGAAACCCAGTTCATTGGTCATGAGCCTGATATCCGGATCCATGGCGGCGCCGCCCAGAGCAGTGTCCAGATACTCCCCTTCCAGCTTGTGATAGATCGCGCATACGGGGCATTCGTCTTCCCGGTGGAATGCTTCCCACACGGGTATCGTTTCCAGATGGTATTTCAAGGATTCTCCTCCCGTCGCCTTTCATTCAGAAAGGCATCCTTCCTGTCATTCCAGTCCGTAATGCTTCAGAGCGGCGCGCATGATGGGATCGGGTTCCCATCCTTCCTCCGGACGGATCGTGTCTTCCAGAAGCTGGAAGGAGATATCTTCACCGGATATCTTCCACTCCGGCAGGGGGTTGCCGTTCATATCGCAGCCATTGGGATCTCCCGTCTTGATGAAATTGATCCAGTAGCCGCTGATCTGCCTTGCGAGATCATAATGCTTTCCGGTGAACGGCCTCCAACAGCGTCCGAGGGAATTGAACACGAACCAGAGTTCGGCGCCATGGAACGCACCGGGATTATCTTCGCCGGGAATGGAAACATCAAAGCGGTAGAACCAGGTCTTCCTTCCAGTCACTTTTTCCGCCAGAGCCCAAGCCCGGGTCGAGATCGCCCTCATCTGGAAAGTCTCGTTCGTCCGTATGAGATTGCGCGCATCCTCAACGTTCTTCACATTTGCAGCGGCAAGGATCTCATCAGCCTGTTCTCCGAAGCGGGAGCGCACCATGGTCTCGAACGCTTCAATGGTCTCGGGCATGACACCTGAGGCCGCTGCTCCGGGGACCTCCCCTGCATTGAAACCGCAGAGGTAATCTACCGGATGCTGATGATCGTTCAGGAAAGCCTGCATCCCTTCTTCCACCAGATAGATACCGTCAAGCGTGGGACCGCCGCGGGTCTCCCCATGGAAAGTCCTGAAGCCTTCGAATACGGCCGAAGCGGGAAGGGCTCTCGCTTCTTCCAGTGAATTCACTCCCAGATGACGGAAAAAGGCTTCACCGTCACGGAGAGCCGCTTCTTTGTCACGGAAGATGTGGCCGTAGCCGATCGTACGCAGTCCGCCGCCGGACTGTGTGATCGCCCGCTGATACAGACCGCGGCTCATGGGTGTGATCATCTGGGTCAAGACGGAGCCTGCTCCGGCGGACTGTCCGCCAATCGTGATCTTCTCGGGATCTCCGCCGAAAGCGGATATATTCTCCTTCACCCAAGCGATCGCAGCAGTCTGATCCTCCACGCCCTGATTGCCGATGGGCATCCCCGGAGACTCCGAAACGAGTTCGGGATGAGCCAGGAACCCGAATACGTTCAGGCGATAGCCGACAGTCACGAAAACGATGCCCTGCCTGGCCATCTTTTCCCCGTCGAATTCCATCTCATAGGAGTAACCTGCGGAATATCCGCCGCCGTGGATCCAGATATAGACCGGATATTTTTCTGCTGCAGACCGAGCAGGCGTCCACACGTTCAGATAAAGACAGTCCTCGCTCATTTTCCAATCCTGAGCGGCAGGATTCAGTTCTTTGTCATAGAAATCCGTGTCCGGATGCTGGCCCGGAGCGTTCTGCCATGCCATATCGGGGAAGCGGTCCGCCTGCAGCACGCCTTCCCAGGGTTCGGGTTTTTCGGGAGAGCGCCAGCGCAGTTCACCGATCGGGGGCTTTGCAAAAGGTACGCCTTTGAAGACGGTGACGCGGGGATCGCCCGATGCGACACCGCGGATCTCTCCATATTGTGTTGTGACCTTTCTTAGCATAGTTTTTCCTCCTCTTCACGATTGCTGTATATCCGATACTATTGTGCCACAATACCGGAGTCTTCGCAAGAGAAACGGAAATCAAAAGGAGCCGTCCTTTAAGGAACGGCTCCTGAAGTTGCCTTTCTGTCAGCGCAGGAACAGGAGATAGATAAGTGCGAACACGATCCCTGCAGCCATCATGAACATGGCAAAGGAAAGATTCCCCGTAACGAGATGTGTCGTATCCTCGATGGTCCTTCGGATGCGTACGGCGAGGTTGGCCATGCGGTGATCCTTCTCTCCGTCCACACCACGGGGACGGAACGCATCGAGCACGGAACCGGCGCGGTAAGTCAGGCCATCTTCCTCGGTCCCCCTGTCCAGATGCCGGATCGGACGGAAGAGCGTCCTGGCAGAAGCCCATACCGCAGTATCGGGAAGCGTTCCGACGGTCTGCAGCAGGAAAGCGCCGATACGCTGAACGCCGTTCCATACCGGCCCCAGCACTCGGTTCTCTCCGAACAGTGACGCCAGATGTCCAAAGCCTTCCACAGTCTTGCCGAACAGAGGTGTCAGGATCCGGTTCTCCCCGAATACCGCGGCGGCAGGTCCCAGGATACCGGGCAGGACCTTCAGGAGCAGCGGCCGATAGACGGCGTTCTCCAGATCGAGCCAGGAAGGAAGTCGGTCCACATAACGGTCTTTCTGCATAAGGAGTTTTCTGACGACGAGCAGATAAAGCACCGAAGCCGTGCCCACCGTGATGCAGGCACCTTTCAGATTCTCCCAGACGAAATAGTGCACGGCATGCTCAGGGGCTCCGCAACCCAGAAAATCGGTCGCCGCCGTAGCGATGGGATCGAGCACACGGTAAGGCGCAAGGCCGAAGAGAATGAGCGCTGCCATGGGAACGATCAGAGCGATCCTTCCAGATGCAGGCAGCCATCCGGAAGCTGCATCGTATTCAGTCTGCTTCTGCGGATGTCTCTCCCAGCAGACCGCCTTATACAGCTTGGTCATATAGGTCAGAGTCATGCCGCCGGAAGCAAGGAAGAAGACTTCCAGGGTCTTCAGGGCGACAGCCATGGACTCTCTGTGTTCCGCTGCCTCCAGGATTCCTTCATGGATCAGGGTCTTGGCGACGTAACCCGAGGTGCCCGGAATGCCCGCCAGACCCAGACCGCCCACGAGAAAACAGAGATGCAGCAGCGGTTTGTTCCTTCCGAATCCCCGGATATCGTTCAGATTCAGACGGTGCAGATTCATATAGACCGCACCGGCTGCCATGAACAGCAGAAGCTTATAGAGAGAGTGGTTCATCATGTAAAGGACGACGCCGCGGGCTGCGGTGGTCCCCTCTTCTCCCAGAAGTCCGGTCATGGCGATCCCCACAAGGATAAAACCGATCTGGCTCATGGACGAGCAGGCCAGCGTTCGCTTGAGGTTCACGCTCAGAAGAGCCAGAACGGCACCGAGGAACATGGTGCATGCACCGAGCACCGCGATCGTGACTGCCCAGGGGACATCGTCCCTGAACAGGCAGAAAGACAGAAACAGAACGCCGAAGATACCCGATTTCGTAAGGACCCCGGACAGCAGTGCGCTGGCGGGAGCTGGCGCCACCGGATGGGCTTTGGGCAGCCAGATATGCAGGGGAAACATGCCCGCCTTAGCACCGAAGCCGAAGAGGATGCATCCGCCCGCGGTATAGAGCAGCGCGGTCTTTTCCGTATCCCGCGCGGCTTCCCGGATAGAATCGAACGTCAGGATCCCGAACTCATTCCCAAGGATAAAGATGCCCATGAGGGCTGCAAGGCCTCCGATGACGGCCACGGCCAGATAGGTGTTCGCCGCACGCATAGCATCCGGCGTCTCCTCATGCAGCACCCATACGTAGGACGTGAAGCTCATGACCTCAAAGAAAGTGAACGTGGTCAGGAGATCCGCCGAGAGAAACACGCCCATCGTTGCACCGAGGGTCATGAGATTGAAGAAATAGTAACGGTTCCGATTATGATAGTGGGCGAAATACCCCGGTGAGAACAGAAGCGTCATGGCCCACATAAAGGCGATGACAAGCACATAGAGCCTGCGGAATCCGTCGAGTTCGAAATGCAGGCCGAACCCGCAGACGCCGGGCAGACTGCCGGATGTCACGTTCCCGGTGACACAGAGGAAAGCGAGCGCAAGTTCGATCAGACCGGCGCAGACACAGAAGACGTTCCGTACGTTTTTGTTCTTCCTTCCGATCAGATAGGACAGACAGGCGGCGGCCATGGGGAAAAACACGAGCGAAATCAGGATGTACTGCATGTTCCCCTCCCTACAATCCGAGCGCGATCCGGAAAGTCCAGTCGCAGATCGGTTTCGCAAAAATGCCGCACAGGATCACGGTCAGGGCCAGGAAGGCCATAGGGACCGTCATGCGCCAGTCTGCTTCGTTTTTTTCTCCGGAAAGCTTTCCGCCTTTGGGGAACCAGGCCCGTGCACAGACTCCGAACATGTAGATGGAAGTGCACAGGGCCGAGATCAGGAGCGCTGCCGCTCCGAAATAAGCCCAGGGCGTTCCTAGAGCCGCTGCAGCATTCAGAAGATTCCACTTGCTGACGAAGCCGCACAGAGGCGGTATGCCTACAAGAGACAGTGAAGAGACCGCGAACGCGGCAAAGGTCAGAGGCATGGAGTAGCCCATACCGTCCAGGTCACGTATGTATTCCTTTTCCGTCCTGTGTAGAACCGCTCCGGCACAGAAGAAAGCCAGGATCTTCGTGACGGCGTGGAAGAGCAGGTGCTGCATGCCGGCAGACATGCCTTCTCTTGTCATCAGCGCAGCTCCGAACAGGATGTAGCTCATGTTCGCGACCGTCGAATAAGCCAAACGGCGTTTGAAATGGATCTGCCTCATAGCAATGACGGAACCGAATACGATCGTGACAGCACAGAGTCCAAGCACAACAGCCTGTGCCCATGTGCCCCTCAGAGACTCTGCCCGGTAGGCATAATAGGTAAGGCGGAACACGGCAAAGGCACCTGCCTTGACGACAGCCACCGCATGAAGGAGAGCCGTCACCGGAGTCGGAGCTACGGACGCCCTGGGCAGCCAGACGTGTGCCGGGAACAGCGCAGCCTTGACGGAGAATCCGAGGAACGTGATGACGTAGACCGCATACTCGATCGGTTCTTCCGCCCAGAGGCCTCCGCCGAGTTCGAAAGAAGAGATTCCGTTCTCGATTAGGAAGACCACCCCTACGAATGCCAGGGACGCACCTCCGATCGAATAGATGAGGTATGTTCGTGCCGCACGGATGGAATCATGGTCCATCTGGTTCATGACAAGAGGCACGGTCGCCAGCGTCAGAAGTTCATAGAAGCAGTAGAGCGTCAGGAGATTGCCCGCAAAGCAGATCCCCAGGGTCACTCCGTACGACATGAGGAAGAACATGAAGAAAGGCCTGTTGTGCCTCCAGTGTTCCAGATAGGAAAAAGCGTACAGGGTCGTCAGAGGATACAGCAGAGCAAGAAGCGCCGCGAACAGACGGCCAAGGCCGTCCAGACGGAACTCCATCGTCAGGCTCCTCGTGAAGATCATGAAAGACAGGCTGCGTTCCGGCGTATACAGACACAGTGCGGCTACGAGAACGGAGTCCAGGATCATGATGCCCATGACATACAGTCTTCGGACGATCTGAGGTCCGTGTCCCAGCGCCAGATATGCGAAACCTGCGGCGATCGGCAGAAGGATCGCGATCAGCATCCAGTAAGCGGCCATGTCACACCAGCGATTCCGCCAGCGTCATGATGACACGGGCGATCGGGGCGGAAAACACACCCAGAAGAAGAGTTGCGGTTCCAAGGATGATGACAGGCAGCCACAGCGACGCCGGTCCTTCATTTCTTTCCTGCGCGGGAAAACCTTCGCCGGGGAAGAATCCGGAGATCGTGATCGGAAGCAGATAGCCCGCTGTCAGAAGCGCGGATACTAGAAGGATCACGGGAGCAAGCCAGGCATAGACCGGGACACCGGATGCGAGGGCTCCTTCAGCGAGATACCATTTGCTCACGAATCCCGAAAAAGGCGGGATACCGATGAGCGCCAGGCTTGCGAGAGTATAACCCCAGAATGTCACGGGCATGGCCTTACCGAGGCCGCGGAGCTGCTCGACTCTCGTTTTCCCTGTCACGCGGATGACCGCACCGGCAGAAAGGAAGAGACAGACCTTGATCGTTGCGTGAAAGAGGACATGCAGCAGAGCGCCTGCGACCGCCTTTTCCTGGAAAAGGAACAGGCCCGTCAGGACATAGGAGACCTGGCTCACCGTCGAATAGGCAAGTCTCTTTTTGAAAACCTGCTCCCTGTAGGCCATCATGGAACCCATGAATACCGTAAGGAGCGAAAGCCCCAGCCAGGCATACTGGACCCAGGTCCCGGCAAGGAAAGAGGTGCCGACACTGAAATAGATCAGACGGAAGATGGCGAGCACGCCTGCTTTGGCGATGATGCCGGACAGGACTGCACTGGCAGGTGCCGGCGCCACGGGATGTGCTGTAGGCAGCCATCCATGGAGCGGATACAGGCCGGCCTTGGCGCCGAAGCCAACGACTGCCAGGAAGACAGCAGTGAGGAGCAGAGTCTCATGTCCCCGGACAGCGGAAAGATCCAGGCAGCCGCCGGCCGCGAATTCCAGGCTGTCCGTATACCGGGCCAGGATGAAGATGCCGAAAAGGGCCAGGAACGCGCCGCCCACACTGTAGAACAGGTATTTGAGCGCCGCAGCAATGGATTCCTTTTCAAGGCTGTGGAGCACGAGGGGCATCGACGTCAGGGTCACCAGTTCGAAGAAAAGGTAAAGCGTGACGAGGTTGGAAGAGAAATCCATCCCGAAAAGCATGCCTTCCACGATGAGATAGAAGGAGAAGAAGAAGTCTTCCCCGCCCTCATGTTCAAGATACGGAAAAGCGAAGACCGCGACAGGCAGCCAGGCGAATCCCGCGATCGCGGCAAAGATCTTTGCTGTAAGATCGAGACGGAACGCAATCGTCAGCGTATCCGTCATGGAGAGAACCGTAAAACTGCTTTCTGGCTGGAAGAGCAGGAGCAGTGTTCCGGCTGCTTCCAGGAATGCGGTAACGATACACCAGGCCTTGCGGGCTGCCCCGCGCAGATGCAGCGGATGCAGAAGCACTCCGGCAAGAACCGGAAGCCCCATGAGGAACAGCATGAGATACATAGTCATGTTTTTTTATCTCTCCTATCCCAAGAGATTGATGCCCATCTGGATCACACTGATGACGGGCTGAGAATAATAACCGACAGCCAGATTGGCCAGGACAAGCACAGCACACGCAGCCACGAGCCCTGCTGAAGGGCGGAAAGGAGAAAACCTCTCGTTCCCTTCCGAAGCCCAGAGGCGGATCACCGTGCGGAGGAAATAAGCCGTGTTGAGGATCGCCGATACGACCAGAGCCACGACCGCGAGCAGAGCCTTGTTCTCCACATGCAGAGCGGCCGTCATGAACAGATACTTTGCGACGAAACCCATAAAGAGCGGGATACCCACCATGCTGAGCGCCCCCGTTGTGAAGGCAATGCCAGCAGGCACGTTCCGCAGTGCAGCACCCTGCAGATCATGGAAGCTGTGTGAACCTCCCGACGCATCCGAAAGGCTCGACGCGGAGAGGAAGAGCAGCGCTTTCGTCAGGCTGTGCGCCAGGATCTGATAGATCACGGCGAGCATGGCCTCGGGCGTACCGAGACCAAGCCCCATGTAGATATAGCCTACCTGAGCAGCCGAGGACCAGGCCAGCATCCTGCGGACATCGTTCTCACGGAGCGCTGATACGGACGCAACGATCATGGCCGCGATCCCGAAGCCGTACAGTACGTTCTGCAGACCCGTCTCATAAAACAGTTCCGTTCCGGTGACCCGGGTGATAACTTTGACGGCAAGAAAGATATAGATCTTGCTGACGACACCGGAAAGAATACCGGACGAAGCAGGGGTGGAAGCGCCGTAGGTATCCGCCATCCAGAAATGGAATGGGAACATGCCGCTCTTGATGCCCAGTCCCAGGATCATGAGGGCGATACTGACCGTCATGGGAAGATGGTAGTTCCCGGATTGCGCAAGAGATACGAGTTTCTCGTGGATCGGCACGATCAGAAGATGTCCCGTCAGATCATACAGGATGATGACTCCCATCAGGAACAGGCCGCTTCCGACAAGAGAAAAGATCATGTAGCGGACCGCTGCGAGAGTCGTTCTGCCCGTATGGCGCAGGATCATGATCCCGCATGAAGCCAGAGTCGAGATCTCCACAAACACATACGCCGTAAAAATATCGTTCGTATAGGCGATCGCCTGGATAGCAGCCAGAAGCAGGTCGAGCATGACGTAATAGCGATTCAGGTGGACCTCTTCCACGTCCGACAGGAGATGACGGTTGCCTCCCACGATGCAGGCGGCGATCACCCCCGAAAACAGAGCGGTCAGAAAAGGCTCCAGGATCCCGAACCGGATCTCATTGCCCCATGGTGCCGGATAGTGGCCCATCCAGTACGTCACGTTTGTGTTCTCCAGGACGCCGCGGGCAGTGAGAGCGACAGCGCCTGCAAATACCGCGGTCAGCAGGCCAAGCGTGACATTGCGGGCCGCTCTTGCCTTGAGGACGGAGGAAACGGCCGCACACACAAGGCACGCAATCAGGCTGAAAAGAGGTATATCGTTCATCCAGCTCACTTTCTGCGGACCTCCTCTCTGGCGAGAAGGTAGATCTCGTCCACATTGAGCGTATGGTAGCGATGGTACAGCCGGACCGTAAGCGCCAGCATGAGTGCCGTCACGGACACTGAGACGACGATGCTTGTAAGGACAAGTCCGGAGGGCAGAGGGTTGATATAACTGGAAGCCTCCACGATGCCGTTCTCAACGATTGGGGCGGTCTTGCCCTGCACATAGCCCATGGACGCCAGGAAAAGATCGACGGCGGTGTCCATGATGTTCAGCCCGATGATCTTCTTGACCAGATTCTTATGCAGAAGGAGCGACGTGAATCCGATCGAAAACAGAACGATCGCCACGACCTCCACGTTGTTCGTCAGAAATGAAGCCATCAGATCCTCCCCCTCTTGTACAGTGAAAAGAACCCGTACATGGTGCAGGCCACGACGATCCCGACGCAGATGTTCAGCGGCAGGATGAGACCTGCGGAAAAGATCCTTCCGGGAACGCCCGATGTAATGATGCTCGGAAGATGGTTTGCACCCGTAAAGAAGGAGTAGGCTTTGCTCAGACTGTAAAAACACAAAGAGCAGACAGTCAAGGCCCCATAGCTCTTCCGATTGACCAGTTTTTCCGTTGCGGCAAAGCCATAGCCCAGAGAATGCAGGATGAGGCCGGCCCCGAGGATCGCGCCGCCCGAGAAACCTCCTCCGGGAGACAGGTGTCCATTGAGAACGACGTAGACACCGAAGAGCAGAATGACCGGCAGAAGGAACCGCACGCCTTCACGGAAGACGGTATCTCCCGCAAGATCATAATCCCTGTTCTCCAGAAGATCCTGCTTCTCCGTCGCCGCATCGAAAAGAAGAACGAGAACAGCGACAGCAGCCGTAAAGAGCACATGACTCTCTCCCAGGGTATCGAAAGCACGGTAGTCCAGAATGATCCCAGTGACCAGGTTTACGGCACCGGTCTCCTCCATACCGTCTTCCAGATACCGCTCCGTCACTTCATTCAGGGCAGGATTGCTGTCACCTCCGAAACGAGGCAGTCTGGATGCCGTCACCAGCAGAACCGCGATGATGAAGAGCGCAAGCAGGAATGCCGCAAAAGGATAGATCTTATCAAAAAACCGGATCTCACCGCTGGCCAGCCCCTCCACGGTCTGACCCCACACGGGGAGTTTGGATTCGTGGGGCGGCTCGGGTTCTTCGTCCCTTTCCATCTCCTCCGTCAGTCTGTCGTCCTGACTGTCCAGAAACGACTGTATGCGGGCAAAGAGGCTTTGATTCTTAGTCCTGCTTTTCTTCTTCATGCTTCTTTCCCTCGCTGTATTCGTCGTCGACCTGCCGGATCTTTTTCAGTGTGACAAAGAAAAGGACGCCCGTCACGCCGGCTCCCACTGCCGCCTCCGTGATCGCGAGATCAGGCGACTGGAGCAGGACCCAGATCACGCTCATGACGACACTGTATCCCATGAAGATGATGACCGTCGACAGCAGATTCCGGTGAAAAGTCGCGGCCAGAGCACATATCACGAGAAAACCCAAAAGGATCCAAAGGAACAGATTCATTTCTCCCTCCAGTCCTGTCTTGCCATATGCTGAGCCAGTTCATCATCCGTGCGGCATTCCAGCTGCGCGATAAGATGGCTGGCGATGGGGCTGGCAGCCCACATGAGGACAACGATAAGTATCAGTTTCGCGGATGCCCAGGAAAAACCCCATGCGGTCATAAGGCCCAGACAGATCAGGAGCAGTCCCAGGGTATCTCCTATGGATGCGGAATGCATCCGGTTCAATGCGAAACGGAAGCGATAGGTTCCCAGTATGCTTGTGGCGATCGTCAGAATGCCGGATACAAGGAACAGGGCACAGAAGCCTAAACGGATCCAGCTCATTTCCCATCCTCCCTTTCTCCCCGGCGCTTCGATTCATAAGCACTGATGAACACCTTGGCAAGCACTACGACAGCAAGGAAGGAGATCATGCAATAGATCAGGGCCACATCAAGGAGGTAAGCTTTCCCCATTATCCGGGAAAGGATCGCAAGAGCACACACGGCCATGGTGCCGATCATGTTCACTCCCATGATCCGGTCTGCGACACGGGGCCCTCGGATGACGCGGACAAGGGCAAGGATCATGCCCGCCGCAAGGCAGATGAGCGCTGCGGTAAATAGGATCTCATACGCTTTGTCCATACAGCGCCTCCACTTTGCGGATGATCCGCATGAGTTTGGTCTCTTCGATACCGTCCAGCATCTCCCAGGAAAGGCAGTGGATCGTCATAACGCCGTCAGGACGGGATTCCACTGTGATGGTGCCCGGAGTCAGGGTGATCGAATTGGACAGCATGGTGCGAGCCACTTCCGAATGCAGGCCGGTATCCATCGTAACGAGAGTCTGGCGTACGGCGATGCCCGGATCCAGTATGATCCGGATCATTTTATAATTCGCCTTGATGATCTCAGACAGGAGCACGAAAAACCAGGCCAGGAACCAGGGAGCAGCCCGGAAAAGGAGCAGATCCCGTTTCAGGTCCGTGCCCGTGAGCTTCATGCATACAAATGTCACAGCCCCACTGAGTACGAGCCCGGTCAGGACGATCTCCCATGTAACGGACCCGTTCAGGACCAGCCAGACAAAAAACAGAAGAAGGAACATCTATCGTTTTCCTTATCCCGGAGCCTATGCTCCGCTTTTCAAACATCAAACACAACCATGCCCGGCATGGTTGTGTCTGTTCATATGTCAGTTTTGATCAGAGAGAATCCCTGTGAACAGGTTCAAGGAAAAGGATCTCTGAAGCCTCTTGGATCTCACGGATGAGATCAGTCAATTCAGGCATACGCAGCGGGTAAGATTCCATCTCCTCCAGGCTCATCCATCGGCATCCGATCTGATGCCTGTCCGGAGCTGTCGCTTCCCATCGGATGGTATTCACGGGACTCGTAAGGAAAATGAAATGGACCCGGTGAGCATAATCGGGAGAAGACTGGCGGATCGCAGGATCATCCCAGATTTCTTCCCTCACTGCGCCTAAGCGCTTGATCTCGACTTCGTACCCGGTCTCTTCGCGGCATTCGCGGATCACGGCCTCCTGGAGCGTTTCATACTGTTTCTGCCCGCCGCCCGGAAGATCGTAGTATTCAGAACCGTCCTCATGAAGGTAGTGGTTCAGCAGATACTTGCCGTTCGCTTCGATCAGCGCTTTGCAGGAATTACGAATCGCCATATCAAACCCTCCCCTCCGCGTCGTCGATACACGGAGCCATACAGAAGAATATTAACCGCACAGGGTCCATCGGTCAAGAGGAAGCAAGGTTTTTTTCTTCCTTCGTCCTTTCCGGGCCCTCCTTATGTCTATCCTGCCCAAAAGAAGAACCGAACATATTTCTATTCCCGGATCTCGTAAAGAGACGGATCCGTATCCGGTATATACGTGCCTGTCGTATCCAAAAGCAGCAGCCTGTGCTGTGCGCGGGAGCAGACTGTATAAAGAATCCCCCGCTCTTCGGGTCCCGCATAAGAAGAAGGCTCAGCAGCAAGGACCGTATCGAATTCCAGGCCCTGACAGAGCCAGGAAGGCACGACAGACAGATCGGATGCAGGCTCCCTGTCATCCGCCGTCAAAAGACGGATCTCAGGAAATACGGACTTGAGCGAATCACAGATCTTTTCAGCCTGTACGCGGGTCCGTGCAATCACGGCGGTTCGTCCGGGATCATCCAGTTTCCGGATGATCTCTGCCAGTGTCTCACCTGACAGATCAGGCAGCCGCATGAGGAGAGGTTTCTCTCCGCTCCTGTCGAAAGGACGGATGGCTTCCGGATCAGGCAGGAACGAACGTGTGAACAGCGTCAGTTCCCGGGTGGACCGATAGCATATATCCATCGTAAGGCGAGTGTCGCAGAAATCCCAGCTGCCTACCGGCATGCCTGAATTCATATGCTGATGTATATCCATAAGAACAGTCATCCCGCACTGAGGATACAGCCGTTCGATCAGATGGACCTGCAAAGGCGTATAGTTCTGAGCTTCATCCACAAGGACGTGCCTGCAGCGGCTGACAGGTGCGCCGTAAAGCATGACGCGTATGAGGGCATACAGTACGGCAGCCTCCTGACTGAGAGCTTTTTTGTCCAGCCACTCCTTCTTGAGAGTGCTGTACAGCTCCTCTCCACGGCTGTGATGCTTCCGAACGTAAGCCAGGAATTCCGTGAAACAGACACGGGTATCCATCGTCAGATGAGTACGCATCTGCTCCGCAAGAGGCGCGAATCGATCCCGCAGTTCATGGGCGGCAGCTTCCCGGGCTTCTTTCTTCCGATAACCTTCCGACCGCTTTTCCGCCGTCACTTCCTTTATTTTCTCTTCATAAAGGCGGCTGACAGCATCCGTCAGGCAGCGCATAGCTCTCAGCATCCGCTTGCCCATGGGGACTTCCGCCGAACGGGTCAGATACAGATGGCGAAGCGTACGGCTGTGAGCAACAGTCTCACCTTCGAAAACGAAGTCGGGGAAATCGACTGCATCGTCCTTCTCTTTCAGGAAAGCCAGAAGCAGCTCCCATATCTCTTCCCCTGCAAGAAGGGCACGGAGCTCGATATCTCTCCTCCCCTCTTCGGTTCCAGACCTTTCCAGTCTTTCTTCAGCACACTCTGACGGGGATTCCAGCCCATACGATGACGGGATGAGACGCGCAGCTTCATCGAAGAGTGTCGAGGTGGGGACGTTCTGCTCACCCAGTTCGGGCAGGACATCCCGGATATAGTTCACGAATGCCCTGTTGGGAGTCAGGAACAGGATCTGACTGTAGTCAAGAGCGTCTTTGCGGTAGCGGTATAAAAGCCATGCGACCCTGTGGAGGGCAACAGCAGTTTTTCCGGATCCGGCAACTCCCTGTACAGCCACGCGGCTATGGTTATTCTCGCAGATGATCCTGTTCTGATGTTCCTGGATCGTCGACACGATATTGTGCATGCGGGAATCCCCATGCCGGGAAAGAGTCTCCTGCAGGATCTCATCTTGGATCGTTACGGCACTGTCCAGACAGTAGACCAAGCGGTCATGACTGCACTTGTACTGGCGCTTGCCCATGAGTTCCCCGCGGATCGGACCGTTTGGGCCTTCATAGGACGTGTTCCCAACCGTGTTTTCATAGAACAGAGAGGAGATTGGAGCCCTCCAGTCACAGATGAGGATCTCCTGTGTTTCTGGATCGTACAGAGTCGATATCCCGATATAGGTCGACCGGATGTTCTCTGATCCCTGACGTCTGAAATCGACCCGTCCGAAATAGGCATGTTCCTCCATATGGCGGAGATTGAGGATACTCAGAGCCTGATCTTGCTTGATCGCCCGATTCAGCCGCAACGCATCCAGGTACTGACCCGAGAGGACGTCATCGCTGCTGGATTTATTGGACAGGCCTACTTCGGCCCACATCTGACTCTGCAGGGAAAGAGTCTCCGTCTGCTGGCTGCGGAATTCATTTTCCGCACGCCTGAGCTGACGCATGATCATGCCATGCGTTCTGGAGAGTCTATCCGCTTCAATCTCCCACTGGGTCTGATCGATCAATGAAACCTCCCCGGCCGTTCCTTGGAACATAAGCAATGCTGAAAGCTGGAACAGCCGTTTTTTCGGGCTTTTTCCCGAAGTACATTGGCATCTATTTTACAACATCTGCAGAAAAGAAAACAGACTTGTATTTTTTACTTTAGCGTGCTATAATGTACGACCATTTTCGTCATCATTGACTGTTCCCGGCCTTTTTGAGGGCTGATAAACCCGAAAACAAACAAGATCCGGCATAAGCCGGATCATCTGGTCCAAAATTACTGTTTTGTTAAGAAGCTCTTTTCTCAGATCGGCTCCGTGAGCATGAACAAGGCTGCCATCGTCCCTGTGTTTCCTTTTTCTGCCCTATGCGAGAAAAAAAGGTCGGTATGCTGCGCAGTATCCAGATGTGCGCTATGGATGTTCTTTTTTCTGATGCCCGATTCCATCAGCTGAAGCTCATTGCATTTCCAGAGATCAACCGTCGTACGACCATTCCGAGTATACACTATATCCATCTCAGGAAACAGGTCCTCAAAAATCCCTCGTACATCTGACTGTACCTCGAAGGAATCAGGTCCAATGGACGGACCGACTGCAGCGATCACGTCCGCAGGATCTGTTCCATAGCATCGTATCATGGCCCGGAGGCTCTTCTGAGCGATGCGCAGACTTGTACCCTTCCATCCCGCATGTACCATTGCGATCGCATGATGGACAGGATCCAGGAGCCATACGGGTACACAGTCTGCATGACTCGTTACAAGAACAAGGCCAGGGCGATCTGTCATGACTGCATCACGCTGACGGGGCAGTTCATTGTTCAAGAGACGGGCTCCCGCCTCCTCCGGCTTGATCTCTTCGCACAGATCTCCATGAGGCTGACGCGACAGAACCATATCCTCGATCCGACAGGAAAAGGCTTCCGCAGCCCTGCGGTAGTTTTCTCTCACCGTGTCAGGATCATCTCCGCGTGCAAAAGAAAGATTCAGACTGTTCCTCGGTGCAGGACTCACGCCCCCCAGACGCGTCGTGAAAGCGGCACGCACAAGGCCTGTCGCTTCCAGGGCTTCTACCCGATATAGGATTCCTTTCCGAGAGAAGCTTCTCATTGATGGCCCTGATCACCCAGGAGCCGCTGCATTTCCTCCATGAGCGTGTTGATATCCTTGAACTGACGATGTACAGAAGCAAAGCGGACATAGGCTACCTGATCAAGATCCTTCAGCTTGTCCATGACGAGTTCGCCGATATAAGCAGACGTGACCTCTCCCTCGAGGTTGTTGTATACCTGCTTCTCGATCTCGCTTACAATCTTATCGATCGTGGCGGCATCCACCTGTCTCTTCTCACAGGCTTTGATGATGCCGGCACGGATCTTTTCAGGGTTGAAACTCTCTCTGCGGTTGTCCTTCTTGACAACGAGGATGGAAGGTGTCTCAACCTTCTCATAGGTCGTGAAACGGCGTCCGCAAGCAATGCATTCTCTCCTGCGGCGGATCGCCCAGCCGTCTTCTGTCGGACGTGAGTCCACGACGCGACTGTCCGTGTGGTTACAGTATACGCAGCGCATGTCTGTTCTCCTTCTCCTCCGTTCCCATCGGAACGGTCTGTTCCATATCAGTTCGTCCTCAGCACGGACATAAAGGCCTCGGAAGGCACCTGTACGCTGCCGACCTGACGCATGCGCTTTTTGCCTTCCTTCTGTTTTTCGAGCAGTTTCTTCTTTCTGGAGATATCGCCGCCGTAGCATTTGGCCAGAACATCTTTACGATATGCACGTACGGTCTCGCGCGCGATGATCTTGCCCCCGATACATGCCTGCACCGGAATCTCAAAGAGCTGACGGGGTATGACTTCGACGAGTTTCTCCGCGAGTCTGCGTCCGCGGGCATAAGCTTTTTCCCTGTGCACGATACAGGTCAAAGCATCGCACATCTCACCGTTGAGGAGGATATCCAGCTTTACCAGGTCACTCTTCTCATATCCGCAAAGCTCATAGTCAAGAGACGCATAGCCGCGTGTCCTGGATTTGATCTGATCGAAGAAATCATAGATGATCTCGTTGAGAGGCAGTTTGTAGTTCAGCTGAACACGGGTAGGTTCAAGGTATTCCATCGTGTCGAACACGCCCCGCTTTTCCTGACAGAGCTCCATGACGGTCCCTACATAGTCCGTAGGTGTAATCACATGAGCCGAGACCATGGGCTCTTCCATAAACTCGATCTCAGCGGGATCCGGAAGGTTCGCAGGATTCTCGATCTCTGTGGTCTCGCCGGAACGTGTGGTCACGATATACTTGACGGAAGGAGCGGTCGTGACGAGATCCAGCTCAAACTCCCGTTCAAGACGTTCCTGGACCACTTCCATGTGGAGAAGGCCGAGGAAACCGCAGCGGAACCCGAAACCAAGCGCGTTGGACGTCTCCGGTTCATACATAAGAGCCGCATCATTGAGCTTCAGTCTCTCCAGCGCTTCCCGCACATCTTCATAGTGAGCTCCGTCCGCGGGATAGATTCCGCAGTAGACCATAGGTTTGACTTCCTTGTATCCGGGAAGCGGTTCGTCCGCGGGATCGTCCGCCGCTGTGATCGTATCGCCCACACGGGTGTCGGAAATGTCCTTGATCGATGCGGCGAGATATCCGACTTCACCCGCACGGAGCTCGTCGGCAGGACGGCAGTCGGGGGCGAAAAAGCCCACTTCCGTCACCTCATATTCCTTCCCGGTCGCCATCATCCGGACATGCATGCCCGCCCGAAGTGTCCCGCTCATCAGGCGGATATAGCACAGGGCGCCTTTGTAGTTGTCATAATTCGAGTCAAAGATGAGTGCACGGACCGGTCCCTCTTCCGGACAGTCCGGCGGAGGCAGGACTTCCACAATCTTCTCCAGGAGGCCGTCCACGCCCTCTCCCGTCTTGGCCGACACTGCGGGAGCTTCCGATGCATCGAGACCGATCACGTCTTCGATCATCTTACGCGTGCCTTCCACATCTGCGGAAGGCAGATCGATCTTATTGATGACCGGCAGGATCTCAAGATCATGCTCCAGCGCCAGATACACGTTGGCCAAGGTCTGCGCTTCGATGCCCTGCGTCGCATCCACAACAAGAATGGCCCCCTCGCAGGCTGCAAGGGAACGGGAAACTTCGTACGTGAAGTCCACATGTCCGGGCGTGTCAAGAAGATGGAAAACATAAGTCTGTCCATCCGATGCCCTGTACTGCATACGTACGGGATGACTTTTGATCGTAATGCCGCGCTCCCGTTCCAGATCCATGGAATCCAGGATCTGCTCTTCCATATCCCGCTGAGCAAAAACGCCTGTCTTTTCCAGAAGTCTGTCAGCCAGTGTTGATTTGCCATGGTCGATATGCGCGATGATGCAGAAATTACGGATATGGGATTGCCTTGAATTCAAAGATGTCCTCCCTTAGAATTTTCCGCCTGATTTTGCTCCGCCTTTGGCACCTTTAGCCCCGCCGAAATTCTGCAGGATCACTGACTCAAAGGCATAACTGTTCTCTTCCAGATCTTTCTCAGCCTTCTCCGCGATCTCGATCAGGCGTTCCAGCAGTTTGGGGAAAGGCAGCCCCATGGGCTCCCAGAGATAATACGCAAGAGACCCGGGAATCGTATTGATCTCGTTGACATAGAGTTCACCGGTGTCCTCGTCGATCATAAAGTCGATCCGTACGACGCCCTTGCAGTTCAGCGCACGGAAAATGTCCGAGGTCATGCGCTGGATCCTTGCCGTCATATCGTCCGGGATCGGAGCAGGCACGATGCGTGACAAACTCTCCATCCCATCGCCCGCACTGCGGGTATACTTCTCAGAGAAAGTCAGGAACTCTTCCCAGGATACAGGCTGTTCACAGACCGAGACCTGCACTTCGGAACCGTAACCCAGAGCAGAGCAGTTGATCTCCTTTACATGTTCGATGCCCTGATCGAGCATGACACGGGAATCGTAGGCGAAGGCAACTTCCAGAGCCTCTCTCAGTGAGGTGCGGTCTGTCGCTTTCGTGATGCCGATCGAAGAGCCCAGGTTTGCGGGTTTCACGAAAATGGGATATTTCAGCCCTGATTCGGCCTGATCCAGAATCGAAACGGGATCACGCCTGAAATCTTCCCTCAGGACGCTCGCAAATGGAAGTACCGGGAAGCCGGCACCCTTGAAAAGAACACGCATCGCGATTTTGTCCATACCCACGGAGGAACCTACGAGAGAAGAACAGGTATAGGGGATTTCCGCCAGTTCCAGAAGGCCGGGAAGCGCGCCGTCTTCACCATGCATGCCGTGCATGCACAGAAGAGCGCAGTCCAACTGAGCCACAGGCATGCGTTCGGGCTGGATCCACAGAAAGGAACGCGGAGGAATCACCTTATACAGGCCATGATAGCCTGCGTTGGGATCCAGATAGACCTGATCGACATCCAAAGGATCGAAATTTGAATAAAAGGAGATATCCCTCAGGCGTTCGCCCATATACCAGCGTCCATCTCTTGCGATATAAACAGGCTCCACACGGAATTTGGAAGGATCCAGATTCTGCATCGCCTGATGGCCCGTGATGATCGACACATCATGCTCACAGGATCTTCCGCCGAAAAACACACCGATAGTCTTCATAAAACAGTCCTCCTCATTTTGCCTCATACTGATCAGGCAGATCGTTTTCGAAAAGCACCACGTCACCGGCTCTCGCGAACGACGCAAGGATACGGGATGCTTCCGTCAGCGTCGCAGCTTCATGGATACGCTGCGGTGAATAGCCCTCGTCCAGAAGGCCTTGCCGCATGGCATCCGCGTTCCCGGCGACCAGGATCACAAGATCCGCAGCAGAAGCCATGGCACTGCCGAATTCCCGATTCCTCGTATATTCGTCTTCACCCTGTTCCACAAGTCCGGGAGTCACAACGATATGACGTCCCGGGAATGCTGCCAGGACATCCATCGCAGCCTTCGCACCTGTCGGGTTGGAATTGAATGCGTCGTCGATTACGGTGACTCCGCCACGTCCGCGGATCAGCTGAAGCCGATGCTCTACCGCTTGGACTTTCGAAATGCCCCGTGCGATCTCCTCAGAGGTCATGCCAAGTTCGTAGGCGACTGCCGCGGCACCGAGAATGTTCTGTACGTTATGGGCTCCAAGCAGAGATGAAACACACTCTGTTTCACGTCCCAAAGGATCGACAAGCGTGAAATGAACGCCGTTTTCGGAGCAGAACACATTGATGGCGCTCATATCAGGAATAGATTCCCCCTCTCTCGGGAACCCGAATGAAACTTTGCGTCCCGGATGATGCCTGTACAGCTTCTCGGCTTCCCCGTCATCCATGGGGAAAAATGCGATACCTGTTTCAGGCAGAGACTGAGCAAGCTCATATTTTGTCTTGGCGACGTTCTCTATCGTAAAGAAAGTTTCCAGATGCTGAGGTCCCACAGATGTCAGGAGTCCGTGATCCGGATGTACCAGGTCACAAAGCTCTTTGATGTCTCCCACATGCCGGGCTCCCATTTCAGCCAGAAACACCTCCGTGTCAGGCTTGAGTTCCTCGCGGACAAAGCGAGTGATACCCATCGGAGTATTGTAGGAAGCAGGCGTACACTGGGTCCTGAACTTTTCCGACAGGATCGTCTGCAGGATCATTTTCGTGGAGGTTTTCCCATAGCTCCCGGTGATGCCGATCTTCACCATCGGCGCATGTTCCTTCAGGATGCGTGCCGCGTCGTTCAGATAGCTTTGGTTGATCCGAGCTTCGACCGGTGCCATGATCTTCGCCGCCAGAACCGTCCAAAGCGGCGCCAGCGCAGCTGTTGAGAGGGGAACTGCAAAAGCGCAGACAGCGGCTGCCGCCCCGGTAAGGAAGAGTGTGGGAAGAGAGATCAGCAAAGAGATCAGGAAGCCCATGCACAGCATACATATGACAAGCCTCTTCATCCTCGCTGTGAAAGCAAGAGGCTTCTTTGCAGGAGCTGAAAGAGTCTTCTTCCAAGCGAATACAGCACCTGCGATGGACAGAATCCAGAGTGCAGGAACCACGATCCATTCAGGTCCCACAAAGGAGAGCCCAATGACAGCGCCTCCGAGAACGATGGACATGACGGCACCAAACAGGACAGGTGTACGAACAGCCCTCGTCCCATGATCCCTCAGATACCGATGATAACCGGGCAGCTGATAACTTTCCAGCTGGAATACGTGCAGAAAGGTCAGTGCGGCGGCCGGAAGCAGGAATCCCGCTCCCAGAAGGCCCAGGACGATCATCATGAAGGCGTCACCCCCAGAAAGTTCTTCAGGATTTTCATGAACCAGGGGAACTGGTCCAGATAGGAGAAATGGCCTGCCCCAGGCAGGATCACAAGGCCTGCGTCGGGGATCTTCTTTTCCATGGTCTGCCCGAAAGATACGGGCGTATCCTTATCATTCTCACCCCACACAAGAAGTGTAGATGCCTGGATCCGGGTAAGAAAAGGTTCCAGATCCTGATTGATCACCTTGACAAAGATCTCGCGCATGGTTCCGTTCAGATCTCTGTAATCTGCTGAACCGGTAAGACGGCGGAGAGTTTTTTCCAGTCTTGATCCCCGAAGTCCCGGGAGATTCAGGACAGACTTGCCCGCTTTGGCCAAAGCAACTCTGATCCGGTATCCTAAGGTCCTTTTGGGGATGATCCCCGCAGAATCCACAAGTACGAGTTTCCCCACGAGTTCGGGATATGAAGCAGACAGTACGATGGAGACCCTTCCTCCGAAGGAATGGGCTACGATATCCGTTTTTTCCAATCCTTGAGCCTTCATCCATCGGGCAAGGCTTTCCGCATAATCGGTCACGTCCCAAACCGTGCCCGGAGTGCCGCTCTCGCCAAATCCCGGGAAATCGATCCGGTAGACCTTCCGGGCTGTTTCCAGGCCTTCCGCTACGGGCTTGAAGCTGTCTGCCCGTCCGCCCCATCCATGGAGCAGAAGAACAGGTTCGCCTTCGCCCTGGACGACGGCGTGAACGCTCACGTCTCCGTCCTTCCACCACAGATCCTGCATTTCTTCCTCCCGGCGGTCTCAGCCGCTCAGTCTGTTGTCGGGTAGAGCTCCCCGTTTATGGCGGGCAGCGTATCGTGATTCCACATGATGATGGCGTCTTCGCCGTTGTCTTCGTAATAGCGGCGTCTTCTTCCTTCCTCAACGAATCCCATAGACCGATACAGGTTTCGGGCGGGCATGTTGGAGGGCCGAACTTCAAGACTCATCTCAGTTACATTCAGTTCCTCATAGGCTACCGTGAGCATGGCGCGGAGCATGATCCTTCCAAGTCCCTGTCTACGGTATTCAGGACGCACCGCGATTGTCGTGATCTGTCCCTCGCCAAGGATGAGCCACATGCCGGACATTGCGGCAATCAGGCCATCCCGTTCCAGGACATAATACCAGGCTACCGGGTTCTTCGTCTCCTGTGCATAGGACCCTGCCGACCAAGGCAAAGCAAAAGACAGTCTGTCGATCTCGGCAGCTTCTTCAGCGTCTTCCAACCGCATGCGACGGATCCCGTTGTCTTCTAAAAATCCCATAGCTTCAGTCCTTCGGGGGGTACAGCGGAAGAATCCCGCAGATAATCCGGCAGGAAAGCTTCCGCAGACAGGAATTCTCCCTTTGCAGCATGCTGCAGGGCTGCCTGTGCGGCTCCCGAAGCCCTCTGCAGCCTCAACGTTTCCGGAACGAGAAAGGCACCTGGGAACTCCCGCAGCAACGCCTCATTCGGAGCTACGCCGTCTCCTAGAAAGGCACAATGTCCTTCAGCCGTCAGGCAGGAGAGAAACTCTATCAGCTTTTCCGCCCGGGGCGGCAGGATCTCATCCCACTCTTCCCCGCTCCATCGATAGGCAGCTGCATATACCTCACCACGTCTTGCATCCAGAAGAGGGACCACCGTTCCGCGATATCCGGGCAGATTCCATGCCAGAGCCTCCAGTGTCCCCACGGGAACGACAGGGAGATTCAAAGCAAAGGCAAGCCCTTTGACAGTCGCGGCACCGATCCTGAGTCCCGTAAAAGAACCGGGCCCGGCTACTATGCCTAACGCATCCAGATCCCGGAACGTCCAGTCAGCAAGCTCCAATGCAGATTCGACCACCGGCAGCAGTTTTTCAGAATGGGTCAATCCGTGACGCAGATTGATCTCCGCTGCGATCCTGCCCTCTTCTGCGAGAGCGCAGGACGCGATCTGTCCCGACGTATCGCATACAAGGATCTTCATTCAAAATCCTCCATCCGCATTTCCCAGTCATTACCTACAGGGCGCAGATAAATCGTCCTTTCTTCATCTCCGCAGCCGCGGATAAGGATATCAAGCCTGGAATCGGGCAGAAAACGGATTCCGGCATCAGGCCATTCCAGAAGGCAGACAGCTTCCCCACCCAGATACTCTTCCATTCCCGCCGACTGGAATTCCTTCTCGTTTTCAAGTCTGCAGGCATCCATATGCACAACAGGCGGATCCGTCGGGTATTCGTGAGCCAGGGCAAATGTGGGACTTGCTGCGTCCTCATCCGAACCCAGGGCACGAACGATTCCATTCACAAGCACCGTCTTTCCCGCACCCATGGCTCCCGAGAGAGTCACAACGTCACCTCTGCGCAGTATGCGTGCCAAAGCTGCCCCGAGAATTTCCGTTTCGGCGCGTGAAGCGCTGTGCCGTTCGATCACAGAGAAAGCTCCACTGCGCCATAGGGGCGCACAGACAGGACCTGAACGGAACCACGTCCAAAGACAGCTTCCATTCGCTCCATAAACAGGCCGAGCTTAGCTTCAGGCACAAAAGCCTGGACGGTCCCGGCAAAGCCGCCGCCGTGTACCCGCCATGCTCCTTCGTCGCCCAGAACGGACTGACAGAGAGCCAGAGCAAGCGCATAGCGCTGCTCTGTCTGGCCTGCGGCACAGACATTCTGCAGATACTCAAAGGAAGAATGACCGGATTCACGAACCAGTCTGAAGAAAGCTTTGAAATCCTCATGTTTCAGAGCATCCACTTCACTGCTCACACGGTCGTTCTCCGCAAAGAAATGTACAGCCCTCAGAAGAGCTCTGTCGGATACTTTACCCACAAGATCCGGCAGTCTTCGATAGAATTCTGCGGGCTCGATCTCCCGCAGGAAGGATACGCCGAACTGTTCGGCAACACTCTTCATCTCGACAGGGATCGAAGCATACTGGTCTGTCAGGTTCGCATGGCTTCCCCGGGTATCCACGACGACCAGCTGACAGCCGGAACGGGTGAAATCCACGTCGACCTTCTCGACCTTCGGGTTCTCCGTATCTTCAAAGTCGATAGTCACAAGTCCGCCCACGGAAGAAGCCATCTGATCCATCAGTCCGCTGGGCTTTCCGAAATAGATGTTTTCAGCGAACTGAGAGATCTGAGCGCGAAGAATGGGACTCATGTCTCCCTTGTTGAAAAGGCCGTCCAGAACCGCGGTAATCAGGACCTCAAACGCAGCAGAAGATGACAGTCCGGATCCTCTCAGAACGCGGCTGGACGTATAAGCGTCGAAGCCTCCGACTTTGTAACCCAATTCGGCCATACGGGCTGCGATACCGCGCACCATGCCCGCGCTGTTGCCCTTTTCGGCCTCTACAATCGAGAGATCTGACAGATCCACACTGTATTCGGATTCTCCGCGGAACCCCTCCGAACGATAACGCACGATGCTCGTGCCATTGGGGCGGACGACAGCCAGTGTATCAACGCTGACGGCAGCGGCGAGCACCCGTCCGTGATTATGATCCGTGTGGTTTCCTCCCACTTCACTGCGGCCGGGGGCGGAAAAGATGCGGTAGGGAGCCGTCCCATAATAATGCTCAAAGCGGGCGCAAACTGCGTCGATACGTTTCTGAGCCTGAACAGAAGAGCCATACAGCTCGGTAAAGAGCATTTCCCTGGAAGGATCCATGGCATATTTCTCCTTTATATATGATTCACCGTCTCTTATTATACAAAATCTTGAGACAGAAGGCAAACACAAGGTGTGGGCCTCCACCAAATATAGTAGAATGCGGATCAGAGCCGTACCGATCATAATCCATAACAAAAAGACAGTTTCGCAGAGAAGCTGTCTTTGGGTTTCTGCCAGATGACGGATTGTCCGGATCAAGAGAAAAAACAGTTATTCAAAGATGCGGTCAGGACGACCATGGGTGTTCACATCAGTGACAGGGAGATCTGTGATCTCTCGGATAGCTATTCTGCATCACAGATGCTGTTCATGATGTCATTCAAGAAGGCGCGGTCGAGTCCCTGGAGCAGACAGCTAATGAAAGCGCGGTCTTCGTCCGGGATCCAGACACCGGGCATGACTTTATGCACATACTGTGCAATACCCACAGCTCCTCATGCCCTCCCGATGGGAAAGGGGCCGGTCGCCCGGCCCCTTCAGTCGTTGTTCTTATTTTTTCTTCAGGCGCAGGATGCACAGAGCATTTGCAGGCGCTTTGAATGTGAAGGAACGGGCTGCACCGTCCAACGCCTTTGTCACGGGCTTTACGTTCTCAAGTGCATCGATCGTGTTCATGGCGGTCGCCTCACCTGTCAGGATCTTGGCGCAATAGGCAGATTCCACGTCACAGTCGAGTTCAATCTCCACGTCGTCCGTCTCGTCCTTGAAATTGACGAACTTGAGGATCACTTCGTCATCCGTCGTATCTGCAGAAGAGAAGACGTCAGGATAGCTGGGCATCTGAGCCGTCTGGATCAGCTGTCCGTCCACATACACTTCAGCTGTTTTCTGGTTTGCATTCACGCGGAAGGTATGCCAGCCTTCGGTCAGTTCGAAATCCACGTCATCACAGAGACGGATGTCATCACAGTAGTTCATAGGATCAGCCACGATGGACTTGCCGTTGTCCAGCGTCCATTCATACTTGCGGCAGCAGCGCATGATCCAGTCGTTCACACGGTCACGGGGATGCTTCCGGGAGAAGATCGGAATGACGACAGGCAGATCCTTCTCGACATAGATATCCATGGAAGAATCATATGCCTCCATAGGCTCCGTGCCGAAGGTCATCCAGGCGCGGATCTCGGGCACGCCGATTCCCTGGCTTGCCGGATCACGATATTCGACGGACACAAACTCGTCGCCCTGCTTTTCCACGTTGCCCATCAGGCGGTAACCCAGTTCAGCCGGTTTGCCGTTCACGGTAACGTTGCGCACACGCATTCCGGGCAGAGCGCTCACCATGCCGGGAAGGCCGACAGTTTTTTTGTAGACCGTAGCCGCACAGTCTTCCGTTACGACCACGTTCTTTCCGCGGTTGCTTCCCAGAAGCGCCAGAGCGTGATAGGTCGGGATTCCGTAGACCCTGTGGTTGTCGAAACAGATAAGGTTCGGATACCAGTTATAGAAGTTGACATTTTCGAACAGGGGAGCATATGCCGTCAACTGTACCAGATCCTGATTGCGCTCCACACCCAGCAGATAGGCGGATTCACCGATCGCAGCATGCAGCGTGCCGGGGCCGGGAGCTCCCTGGGTCACTGCATATTCGCCTACGAAGATCTTCGGTCCCTTACGGTCATAGTTGTCATACATGTTGCGGCGTTCGATGAAGAACTCCGGCGTGTTGTAGAAGTGCTCGTCTACGATATCGGCAGGCAGACCGGCTTCCTGTTCAACATGCATGTTGGCAAGGAAAGTGATCTGAGGATACTTTTCCTTGAGCAGCTTGTAAGCCTTCTCATAACGCTTGAAGTACTCGGGGCCGCGGTTCTCGTTGCCGATCTCGACATAGTCCATTCCGAAAGGTTCTGGATGGCCCGCCGCTGCGCGGGCATCGCCCCACTTGGTTCCAACGGGTGCCGTTGCATACTCGATGGCGTCAACGGCTTCCTGAAGCAGATCATCCAGTTCATCGCCCTCGAAATAAGTGGGTTTGCGGCCCTGACAGGTCAGACCGCAGTTGAAGACCCACATTTTCTTCATGCCGAGGTCTTCACACATCTGCAGCCATTCATGGAATCCGAGACCGTTCGTCGTGCGGTAGGCCCACAGGTTCCAGTTCGTAGGACGTTCCCAGACCGGTCCGATCATGTTGGAGAAGCGCAGCAGGGATTCCCTGTTGAAGCCTTCCACGATGCAGCCTCCGGGGAAACGCATGAACTTGGGAGAGAGGCCGGCCAGCATCTCCATGATGTCCTTGCGAAGTCCATGTCCGTTGTATGTATCAGCAGGCATAAGGGAAATGAAGCCGAGCTTCACTTCTGCGTCATCGGCACAGATCTCAAAACGGGCATCGTTGTCATCTCCGGATGCAACGAGAACAGCATCGTAGCGGGCATAGCCTTTGTCATGCACCGTGAATTCAGTCTCGGCATAAACTTTGCAGCCGCACGCGGAAGCCAGACGGATCCGGACTTTGACGTCGCAGCAGGCTTTGGCAAACATATAGAAGTTATACGCTTCACCCTTTTTCACGGAAACACCGATATAGCCTGTATTGTAGGCGCATCCGTTTTTGCCGAAGACAATCTTCAATGCGGCAGTACGTTTGGCATTCAGAGTATCCTTCTCATCCAACTCAAGTGTCGCATTCTCAGCATACCAGGCGGGAATAGGCGTATAGGGGTACTGGTTCTCTTCGATCCAGGCATCCATACCTTCGCCGTGATTGAATTCACCGCGCCATCCTTTTTCGCTCAGAAATGCAGTGTGTTCATCATCCGCTGCGATGCAGCCGCCGGGGATCAGGGAATCCTCGAAGGTGCGGTTGCGGATCATTTCAGGATACAGACCGCCGTCTCCGGAACGGTTGATATCCTCGAAGAAGAGGCCGTACAGGGTATCTGTAACGGGGAACCTTACCTCTTTAGTGCGTACTGTGATCTTACTCAATCTGGGTCTCCTTTCCCGGGTTTCTGCCCGGATCGTACTTTATACATTTACTCAATTCGCTACCGTCTTACCTTTTCCTGCCTCATGATCCGATTCTCCAAAACTTCCAAATGCAAAGCGCTTTTCTTGACAAGTCCCCTCTGCTGTTTTAGGATTGAACCGAGAAAAAACAGGAGGTCTTTCAATGAACAGGAAACGTTTGGACACCGTCCTTGCAGCCATGACGAGGCATTGTTTGGACAGTCTTATCGTAACAGACCCCAGCCATATCGCCTATCTGACCGGATATCGTCCCGATCCCGGGGAACGTCTGGCAGTATTGTTCCTGAAGAAAGACGGGCAAGCATCGTTTTTCACGAATGAATTGTTCCCCACACCCGATCTCGGCTGCCCCGTATACACTCATAAAGATACTGAAAATCCGTTGAAGGATATCATTCCCGCCGTGCCGGAAGGCACGGTCGGGATAGATGGCTCATGGCAGGGCCGATTCATTCTGCCGCTGCTGGATGCTCTGCCCGGAACGACCCGTCCTGTCCTGGGGAGCCTTCCTCTGCAGGAAGTACGAATGATCAAAAGCGAAGACGAACTGGCCCTTATGCGGGAAGCTTCCAGACGCAACGATCTTGTCATCGAGGGAACGATCCGTTCACTTCATGAAGGGATTCGGGAAGACGAAGTCACGGAGATCCTGAAGCGGCTGTACACAGATCACGGGCTGCCGGTCCCTGCCTTTGCCATCGTCAGTTTCGGGGCGCACGCAGCAGATCCTCACCATGCGGGCGGCACGGCAGTATTGAAGAAGGGCGACAGTGTCGTTATCGATATCGGTTCCCCCTGGAAAGGCTATCACAGCGACATGACCCGCACTGTTTTCTGCGGCGAACCTACGGATGAGCAGAAAAAAGTCTATGAGACCGTGCTCGAAGCCCATCTTTCGGCCATGGATACCGTTGCACCGGGCATTCCGCTGAAAGAGATCGACAGAGCCGCACGAAGCGTGATCGAGAACGCCGGATACGGCCCGTATTTTACTCACAGAACCGGTCACAACATCGGAATGGACGTACATGAGTACCCGGATGTCAGCGCAGTAAGCGATGTCGTAGCACAGCCCGGAATGGTCTTTTCAATCGAACCCGGCATCTACCTTCCCGGACGGTTTGGTGTCCGCATCGAGAATCTCGTGGAAGTCACGGAAGACGGACATCGCAGCCTGAATTCCTATACCCGGGAACTCCAGACGGTCTGATAAGCGATACAGCAAAGATCCTCGCATCGATGCGAGGATCTTTGCTGTATGAGCGGAACCGACCGTCAGAGATATCTCTCGATCTCTTCCAGGATTCTGCGCCGCAGGGAACTGAATCCGCGATAAGTCCAGCGTGCCCGAACCTTGAGCTGCCGGCTTGTCTTTTCCACTTCTCTGCGCATCGCGCGCATACGGAATCTGGCCCTGTATTCATCGCGAAGCACACGACGGGCATAGTTCTTTCGGAAGGTGTTCATCTGCAGGCGAACTTTTTCCTGAGTACGGAATATCCGGTTCATACTGGCCTGCATCTCGGCATTCAATGCAAGCATTTCCGTCGTGACACTGCGTGTTCCTGTGAGTCTTCCTGCTTTTTTCTCCTCCAGAAGCACTTCATAACGGGCATGTGCCATAGTCACGGCATCCTCCCAGGAAATGTAAATATCGTTCTGTGCCATTTTCCCGATCCAGGACATTTGAGCCGGATCCCGTACCATTTCCCGGAGTCTGTTTGCCATATCCCTTGCATCCGGTTCACAGAGCAGAGCTTCCCGGCCGTCCCGGATGCCTTCTGCAGCACAGCTGTTCCGAATAAGCACAGAGCCAAGTCCGCATGCCGCAGCTTCCCTCACAACGATGCCGTTCGTGTCATATTCGGAAGGGAAAAGGAGCATGCTGCTCATACTGAAATAGTCCCGCAGAAGTTCACGATCCAGGATAGGTCCTGTAAAGATGCAGTTGTCGGCGAGCCCCTGTACGTCCGCATATTTCTCGACGTCTTCCTTGTTCTCTCCACCGCCGATAAAAACCATACGGAAGTCGAACCCTTCATCTTTGAGTTCTCGGAGAGCGTCCAGGATCAGCCGCTGGCCTTTATACCATACCATACGTCCCACAAAGATAAAGACAGGAACACTTTCCGGGATTCCGTGCCCTGCCCGAAGTTTTTCAGTTCGCGGTCCCTTTGTGCTTCCGAGGGGAAAATCCACCCCGTTGGGCATGACACGGTAATCGCCCTGATATCCCAAGCTTCGCAGGTTCTCCCCTGCTCCTTCGCTGACCGCCCATACTTCATCGCAGGCGGACATATTATCCACGATAGCTCTGCAGGCGATCTTTTCAAGCGGCGGGTTGTGCAGAACCCTCTTCAGATCCTCATCGAATTTGGTATGATATGTTCCAATCAAGGGTGCACCGGTCTCTTCCTTCAGTGCGCGCGCCAGGACCCCCGAGACCATAGGGCAATGGCTGTGGATGATATCCGGCGGATTTTTAGAGATTCTGTAATGCGTTTTGGCGTCCAGGGGCAGTCCTGTTCTGTAGCCATCCATGAAACGCGTCATATCGAGGCTGGGATACCGGATGACTTCAAACGGATAATCATCTGTAACATGAGGATAAGCAGGCGTCAGGACAACAGCGTCGCCGAAATCCTTCTGCACAAAGGTGGCATAATTGAAGACCGTGTTGGATACTCCGTCGATCATTGGCGGAAAAGAATCGTTCAGAAGACAGACTCTCATGAAATCTCCTTTGCCGCGGAAAAGGCAGCCGCGGCTTCTGATGCGTATCACCATCATACCACAAACGGACGAATTTGAGTAGAAGCTTGACGAAAGCAGTCCCTTCAGCTATAAATATGGCATGGATGACTATTCTCTTGATTTGCTGGAGCGGCTCTCTCTTTTCTTGAACCGCCATACGACATGGATCAGCAGGGATACAGTGCAGGAGCTGGTCCGCGATACCTCCGTCACGGAGGAAGAAGCCTGTCTTCTGCTCCTGGCTTCCGCTCTGGAGATCGATCCCTTCGGGTCCGAGAAAGACCGGATCCTGTTCCATATGCTTTCCAGCGGCTTTAAACTGCTGGATCCCGCTCCTTTCCTCTCTGATACCTATTGCAGCCTTCCGTTCCCTCAGGAGGAACTGGATGGATGGGCCTTCTCATGGGGCAGTCTCGAGCCTTTTGAAATGTTCGTACGGGATGACTTCGCGCTGTTTGAGGGCAGGATCATCCCGCGTATCGGGTGCTTCCCGGTGTCGTACCGTTTCCCTCGTGTTCTGCAGAACGGACGCGAATGGATGAGCGTCACTCCCAACGAAGCCGCGACCATGGACAAAGCCCTTCATCAGACACACGGCAAAGTGCTCACGTTCGGTTTGGGCATGGGATATTATCTCTTTCATGCTTTGGAGAAACCCGATGTCCTGTCAGTAACGGTTGTTGAACGGGACAGAAAGCTTTTAGATCTCTTTCATGAAGCCCTCTTCCCTTATTTCCAGAAAGATAAAGACGTGCAGTTTGTGGTATCAGACGCTTTTGATTACGCCGAAACAGAAATGGGATGCTGGCGCTTTGATACAGTCTTTACGGACCTCTGGCACGATGCAGGAGACGGGATCCCCCTATACCTCAAGATGAAAGCATTGGAACATCACAGTCCGGACAGTTGCTTTCTATATTGGATAGAAGACACGATGAAAGCTTACCTTGAAGAATGAACAAATGGCCAGCAGCATAAAGAAATGTCCCCGGATCACTCCGGGGACATTCTGTTTATGGCAGTTTATGCTTTTTTCAGCACGAGCACGTTGATGGAATACGCGGGCGCTTCGAACGTGAAGTCCGAGGAGGCACCGGTCGCTTTGCAGACCGCGTCGCACACGTTCGTGGGCGCGTCCAGCGAGTTCTCGGCATCAGGATCGCCGGTGAAGCAGCGGACCTCGTAGTCCGGGCATACGGCGCAGTCGAGGTTGATCTCCACGGGCTCGGCTGTAGCGCTGATGTTCACGATCTTGACGATGACTTCGTTGTCAGTGGTCGTAGTGACGGACGCGATCTTCTGGAAGTTCGGCACGGCGCCTTCCTGAACCAGCTCGCCGTTGACGTACAGCTTGATGGTCTCGGCGGTCACTTCATAGCGCAGCTTGTTCCAGGCACCGTAGTTGACTTTCACGTCCGCAGGCGCGATCACGTTGCGGCGGCGCATCCAACGGCCTTCGGTCAAGGTGCTGACACCGTTCGCGATAGCCCAGGCAAAGGGCTGCAGGCGTCCGGGATCCCATTCCTTGGGCACGCGGGTCTCGTCGAGCACGAAGACACTGCGCGGCGGGCGGCACGTGAACAGGCCGATGCCGATGTCCTTGCCTTCCTCCGCGAAGACTTCCACTTCAAAGACGCCATTGACCGTTTCTTCGTCGGCGGCTTCGCCCAGGACGATGAAGGCACGGTCATAAGGATTGGGCATGCCGGGACGGCTGGCGAAGCGCAGCATGCGGGGATCGATCTGGTCCTCCGTAGGCGCGGTCGTCACGTATTCACCGTTCTCTTCCTTCACATAGCCGGTCACTTCGATGAAAGGCTTCACGGCCTTGCCGTTGAAGACGGGGCTGCGGAAACGGGTGCCCACGCTGCCCTGGATGGAGGGCATGCCCTTGACAGGACGGTAGATGGGCGTCGTCTCCTCACAGGATTTGACGACGTCCTTGCCGCGGGCGTTGCCGAAGAGCTTCCAGGCATAGTATGTCGGAATCGCGTAGGACTTCGTGTTGTCGAAGCAGATCAGGTTCGGGTACCAGCCGATGTAGTGGACGTTCTCGAACAGGGGCGCGTAGGAGGCCAGACGCACGATGTCCTGGTTGTGCTCGATGCCGATCATGTACATGGCTTCACTGATGGAAGCGTATACCTTGCCGCAGGCGGCACCCTGGTTCGCGGCGATCTCGCCCAGGAAGATCTCGGGGCCTCCGTCCTTCTGCCGCGGATAGTTGTCGAACATATGCAGGTTCTCGGCAAAGAACTCAGGCGTGTTGTAGTAATGCTCGTCGGCGATCTCGGTAGGCAGGCCGTCGCGCTCCGTATGGGTATTGGAAATATACTTGATGAACGGGAAGCGTTTCTTCAGTTCGTCATAGCACATCTTGTAGCGCACGTTGTAGACTTCGCCGCTGTTCTCGTTGCCGATCTCGATGTAGGTCATCTTGAAGGGATCCGGATGGCCGGCGGCCGCACGGACCTTGCCCCACTTGGAATCCGCAGGCGCAGTGGCGTATTCAATGGCGTCGATTGCTTCCTGCAGAAGTTTCTGGAGCTCTTCGCCCTCAAAGTACTCGGGCGCGCGTCCCTGGCAGGTCAGGCCGCAGTTGAAGACATACATGGGCTCGAGGCCAAGGTCTTCGCAGATCTGCAGATATTCATGATAGCCCAGACCGTTCGTCGTGCGGTAATGCCACATAAGGATGTGGGACGGACGTTCCCAGACGGGCCCGATGATGTTCGGGAAGCGCATGGCGGTCTCATAGGTGAAACCTTCCACGATGCAGCCGCCCGGGAAGCGCAGGAACTTGGGGTTGATGGCCTTCAGGGTCTCCATGAGATCCGTGCGCATACCGTGGCCGTTGTAGGTATCGGCGGGCATGAGGGACGTGAAGCCGAACTTCACTTCACCGCCGCAGCAGGACTTCAGGACCAGGCGGGCATCCTTGTCGTCCGCGACGGCCGCGAAAGACGCGTCATAGCGGCAGAAGCTGGCGTCGGAGACGTTGAAGGTCTTCTCGGCGTACACTTTGCCCGCTGCGGATTCGATGGCTACGGTCACTTTGACGGCCGCGCCGATCGCCTTGGCAAACATATAGAAGTTGTAGATCTTGCCCTTCTCCTGGGGCACGCCTGCGAAGCCGATGTTGCAGACCTTGCCGCCGGGGGCGAACTTGACGTCCAGGGATACCAGGCGCTTGGCATTCAGCTTGTCTTCGTAGTCGAGTGCCATCTCGGCGCCGTCAGTGTACCAGGCTGGAACGGGCGTATAGGCGATCTTGTCTTCACGGACCCAGCGGGGCAGACCTTCACCGCCGTTGAACTGGTCTGACCAGCCTTCCGGGGTCACAAACGTACTGCCGTCTTCGGCCACTGTGCAGCGTTCAGGGGGAATCGAATCCTCAAAAGCACGGTTACGGATCATTTCCGGGTAGAGACCTGAATCGCCCGAACGGTTGATGTCTTCGAAAAACAGTCCATACAGGTGAGGCGCTGTGGGGAACCGCTTTTCTTTCGTCTGGATAGATATCCTGCTCATGGTTCTTCTCTCCTTTTCATGGGATATAATAAGTACCTTCATTCTAGTCCTGTTCCATGCCCAGGTCAATACCGAAAAAGACGGCCCAGAGGGCCGTCCCAGTGTCGTTTTACCTGATTCTATGTTGTTTATTTCTTTTTCAGGATCAGGACGTTGATGGAATAGGCAGGTGCCTCGTAAGTGAAGCTCTTGCCGGCTCCGGAGCAGCAGAACTCCACATCGTGGACGTTGTCAGGCTTCTCGAGAGAGTTCATGGCATCCGGATCGCCGGTAAAGAGACAGACTTTGTAGTCAGACTCCACATCGCAGTCCAGGCTGATCTCCACGGGCTCGGCTGTTGCGCCGATGTTCACAGCCTTCAGGATGACTTCATCGTCAGTCGTGGTAGCGACCGTAGCGACCTTCTGGAAGTTCGGAAGCTCGGCTTCCTGTACAAGTTCACCATTCACATAAAGCTTGATGCTCTCTGCCGTGGTCTGATAGCGCAGCTTGTTGAAGGCGCCGTAATTGATCTTGACATTTGCAGGCTCCGCAAAGTCTTTCGGACGGAAAGCATGACCGCCGCGCAGAGTGCTGACACCGTCGGAGATCTCCCAGCGGAAGGGCTGAAGCTCCATATAGCCCCACTTCTCAGTCACATGGCCGGCATCGATATCGTACTGGCTCTGGGGAATACGGGACGTGAAGGCGCCGATGCAGATATCCTTGCCCTCTTCGGCAAAGACTTCCACTTCGAAATCGCCGACCACGTTCTTTTCATTCGCTTCATCGCCGAGGACGACCATACTGCGGCCGAAGATTCTCTTGATGAAGGCTGCACGGCCAGTCAGGGAATCACTCTGAGCACCGTTGAGGAAGCCCATTTCACGTGCCATCTTGTAGAAGCGGGTCATGCGGATATCGCCGTCGATCTGCTTCTCTTCCATGGGCTTGATCACATACTCGTCGCCCTGCTTGTCCATGTAGCCCAGAACGGACTGATAGGGCTCAGCAGGTTTCCCATTGAAGATGGGATTGCGTACGCGCATGCCAGCCGTCAGCTGGATGGAAGGAAGTCCCCAGACTTTGCGATACACGGGGCCGGTTTCTTCACAGGACTCAACGACATCCTTTCCGCGGTAGCTACTGAAGAGTTTCCACGCATAATAGGTCGGGATCGGGTAAACGCGTGTATTGTCGAAGCAGACAAGGTTCGGATACCAGCTGGAGAAGTTCACGTTCTCAAGCAGAGGCGCGTAGGATGCGAGCCGTACGATATCCTGGTTCCGCTCGATGCCGATCATGTACATAGCTTCACCGATGGAAGCGTAGACCTTGCCGCTGGCACCCTGGTTCACCGCGATCTCACCAAGGAAAATCTCGGGAGCGCCGTCTGCCTGGCGCGGATACTTATCGAACATGTGCAGACTTTCGGCAAAAAACTCGGTCGTGGAGTAATAATGCTCATCCGCGATCTCCGTAGGCAGGCCATCGCGTTCCGTATGCGTGTTGGAAATGTATTTGATCTGCGGGAAACGGGCTTTCAGGGCATCATAGCATTTCTTGTAACGCACGTTATAGACTTCGCCGTTGTTCTCGTTGCCAATCTCCACATAAGTCATCTTGAAGGGATCCGGATGGCCGGCAGCAGCACGGACCTTGCCCCACTTGGAATCGGCAGGCGCAATGGCGTACTCGATGGCATCGATGGCTTCCTGCAGAAGCTGATCCAGTTCTTCTCCCTCGAAATACTCTGGACCGCGTCCCTGGCAGGTCAGGCCGCAGTTGAACACGTACATGGGCTCCATGTTCAGGTCTTCGCACATCTGCAGATACTCATGATAGCCCAAGCCGTTCGTCGTCTTGTAGTGCCACATGAGCATATGGGAAGGACGCTCCCAGACGGGTCCGATCGTGTTCGGGAAACGCATGGCGGTCTCATAGGTGAAACCTTCCACGATGCAGCCGCCGGGGAAACGCAGGAAGTGCGGGTTCATGCCCTTCAGAACTTCCAGGATATCCTTGCGCAGCCCATGGCCGTTATAAGTGTCTGCAGGCATGAGCGAGGTGAAGCCGAACTTGACTTCTCCGCCACAGCAGGACTTCAGGACAAGGCGCGCATTCTTGTCGTCTGCAATCGCCGCAAAGGATGCGTCATAACGGCAGAAGCTCGCGGGAGATACACAGAAGGTCTTTTCGGCATATACTTCGCCCGCTTCGGATTCGATCGCGACAGTTACGGGAACAGCTTCACCGACCGCTTTGGCAAACATGTAGAAGTTGTAGATCTTGCCTTTTTCCTGGGGCACGCCGCAATATCCGATATTGTAGACTTTGCCTCCGGGAGTGAACTTCACGTCCAGAGAGACCAGGCGCTTGGCGTTCAGGGTATCAGCACAGTCCAGCGCCATTTCTGCCTTTTCCGCATACCATGCAGGGATCGGGGTCGCCGGGTACTTGTTCTTCTCAACCCAGCGGGTCAGGCCTTCACCGCCATTGAACTGATCGGTCCAACCTTCGGGCGTCGTGAAGGATACGCCGTCTTCCGTCACAGTGCAGCGTTCCGGAGGAATGGAGTCCTCGAAGGAACGGTTGCGGATCATCTCGGGATAGAGACCGGAGTCGCCCGAACGGTTGATGTCTTCAAAGAAGATACCGTACAGATCCGGAGCAACGGGGAAGCGCTTGTTTTGAGTTTGAATCGAAACTTTGCTCATAATGACCCTCCTTACAGAATTTGGTCTTTATGCTTATGTTAGTGCAGCAGCCAGGAAAATGCAAGTAACTGTTGTGTCTATCCGTTCCATTATCATGTGTTCCTGCCTGCTTTCTAGAAAAAGAAAACCGTCCCGAATGGGACGGTTTGGTAACAGTTTCGATCAGCGTACGAAGAAGAACCAGCCGAACAGAGCCAGGATCAGCAGAGCCAGAAGTGCTACGGGCAGGATCACGATCAAGGCGGAGATGATCATGGCCGGAATGTCGCCCTTTTCCAACTGCTGGGACATATCGACATTCTCCGTCTCCTGTTCTCTGCGTTTCTCCTTGTCAGCATGCAGCCATGAAAGCGCCCGCTTCACGCTGTTCTTGAACGCGAGAAAGATATCCATTTACAGATTCTTCTCCAGGATATGATGGCATGCGACGAAGTGGTTCGGACGGACTTCGATCCATTCCGGAGTGACCTTCGTGCAAATCTCAGTGCAGTAGCGGCAGCGCGTATTGAACTTGCAGCCTTTAGGGGGATTCACGGGGCTCGGGATATCGCCCTCAAGGATCACCAGCTCCTTAGCTTCTTCATCCGTCGTCGGGATGGCGGAAAGCAGAGCTTCCGTATAGGGATGCAGCGGATGATCGAACATCTCCTGGGAATCGGAGAGTTCCACCATGGCACCCAGATACATGACGCCGATACGGTCCGAGATGTATTTCACAACGGACAGATCGTGTGTGATGAACATATAGGTCAGATTCTGCTTATCGCGAAGATCCTGAAGCAGATTAATGATCTGGGACTGGATCGACACGTCCAATGCGGAAACAGCTTCATCGCAGACAACGAAACGGGGCCGCACTGCGAGAGCGCGCGCGATACCGATACGCTGACGCTGGCCTCCGGAGAACTGATGCGGATAGCGGTGGAGGAAATAAGGCGCAAGTCCGCATTCATCCATGACCCGCAGGATCTCTTCCTGCATCCGATCGTCGTTCTTGTCGAAGTATTCATGTGCCAGCATGCCTTCGCCGACGATCTGGCCGACCGTCATACGGGGATTCAATGAAGAATAGGGATCCTGGAAGATGAGCTGCATATCCGAACGGACCTGACGCATCTCGTTATAGTCCAGACGGGCCAGATCGATACCGTCGTCACGGAGCTCTTCAAGCTTCTGGAATTCCTCATTATCCGCATACTTGGTGCGCATCTCATCGATGCGTCTGCGGACCTCATCGATTTCTTTCTGAACCTTTTCGATGCTGGCATCGATCGCGTCCAGTTCCGCCTTAGCACGTTCCATAGCGGGACGATATTTCTCCTGACCTTTGTTGTCAACGCGGTAGGCAGCAGAATCGTATTTAAGCTGGGCCTTCTGACGCTTGAGCTCAAGATTATGCAGTTCCAGCGATTTGTTGTATTCTTCAGTGAAGATCGCCTTTACAGGTTCCAGATCGTCAACGATCATGAAGCCGCCGACGATATTGGCCATATCAAGCAGGGCATCGTTTGCAGCCTTGATTGCCTGATCAAGATTGTCCTTCATGGCGAAACGGGCTTTGTCCGTCGTCAGGGCATCGTACTCAGCCTGCATCTTATCGCGGGCAGCCTCAAGAGAAGCGAGCTTCTTGCGCTGCTTATCAAGGGTCTTGATCGTACGGATGACGTACTTAGGTGCCAGAGAATCGATCGTACGGCCATAGTACATGGTACGGCCATCCGTCTGTTTGTAGAGCTGAAGGATCGTACGGCCGAGAGTGGACTTACCGCATCCGGATTCACCTACGAGGCCGAAGACTTCGCCCTCATAAATGTCCAGTGTGATGCCGTCGTTCGCCTTGACGTAAAGTCCGCGCTGAGGCAGGGGGAAATACTGCTTCAGGTTGCTGATGCGCAGCAGTACCTTCTTGTTATCCATTCCTTGCCTCCTTTTCCGGATAGAAGCAGCGGATCTGCTGCTCGTCCGAGATATCCACCAGTTCCGGCTCTTCTTCCATGCAGCGCTTCGTGCAGTACTTGCAGCGAGGTGCGAACTTGCAGCCCTTGGGGAGATCCAGCGGATGAGGAACAGCACCGGGAATTGCATCCAGACGGACGTTTGCCGGAGTGTCAAGGCGCGGGATGGAATCCATGAGGCCCTGAGTATAAGGATGGGAGAAACGGGTGGAAGGACTGAAGATAGTCCGGGCAGGTGCTTTCTCCACGACCTGTCCGCAGTACATGACCGCAACATCATCCGCCATCTGGTTGATAACACCGAGGTCATGAGTAATGAACAGGATCGAAGTACCGTGTTCGGCCTTCAAATCATTCATAAGACGCAGGATCTGCGCCTGAATCGTCACGTCCAGGGCCGTTGTGGGCTCGTCCGCAATCAGAAGCTTGGGTTTGCAGGCCAGTGCCATGGCGATCATGACACGCTGACGCATACCGCCGGAGAGCTGGTGGGGATACTGCTTCGCCACAACTTCAGGATTCGGGATCTTAACGTCGGAGAGCATCTCAACGCTCTTGATCGCCGCTTCCTTCTTGTTCATGCCCTGATGGATCATGAAAGGCTCACTGAGCTGCTTTTCGACGGTGAACACGGGATTCAGGGACGTCATGGGTTCCTGGAAGATTACCGAAATCTCGTTCCCGCGGACCTTATACATATCGTTCATGGAGATCTTCGTCAGATCCCTGCCATCGAAAATGATCTCACCGCTGTCGATATAGCCGTTGCCGTCAAGAAGCCTCAGCATGCTCATGGCGGATACGGATTTTCCTGAACCGGACTCACCGACTACGCCGAGAGTTCTTCCGGCTTCTACGCTGTAGGACACACCGTTGACTGCCTTCACGATACCGCGCTTGGTCTTGAAATAGGTGTGCAAATCACGCATTTCCAATAATGCCATTTTCTACCTCCTATCTCTGACGATCGCTCTTGGGGTCGATCGCGTCGCGCAGGCCGTCGCCGATAGTATTGATGCAGATCGTGCACAGACCGAAGATCGCGGAGGGGAATACCCAACGCCACCAGTACTGCTGGATCACGACCGAGTTGTTGGCGCCGGTCAGCATGTTGCCCCAGGTGGGCTGCGGCGGAGCTACGCCGAATCCGAGATAGGACAGCGAAGATTCCGTCAGCATGCATGTGGCAAAGTCCAGTGTCGCGTTAACGACGATGATGGACAGAACATTGGGAAGGATATGTTTGAATACGATCTGGAGCTCTTCGACACCCATGGCCTTTGCTGCCGTGACGAATTCCTCTTCACGGGCAGCCAGGATCTGCGCACGTACGAGACGGCACAGTCCGGGCCAGGACAGAACGCCCAGGACCACCATGATCATGTAGATTCTCTGTGTCTGGTTCATCGTCGCCTGTACGATGGCAGACAGAATCATTGCAAACGGGAGGAACGGCAGACCGCCGACCACTTCGGACACACGCATGATGATCATGTCGACCTTGCCTCCGAAGTATCCGGCCAGTGAACCGAACACAACGCCGATGACAAGAGAGATGGCAACGGAAACCGCACCGACGGTCATGGTCATTCTGCCGCCGTTGACGAGGCGTGTCAGGATATCACGGCCGAGGTTGTCGGTCCCCATCAGGTAACCTACATGACCCCATGTCTTGATCTTTCCGGATTCGGTGATTCCGTAGTTCTGGTTGTTTCCCACGAAAACATTGACGAGCTTTTCGCCGGAGTTGACGCTTGCCGGCAGGTTGATCTGTCCGTTCTTATTGCTGCCCCAGCTGATGACGTCACCGTTTTCCATGAGTGCGGAATAATGCAGACGACCACCTTCGATATTAATGATCTTGGACGGGAAATCAGGAAGCAAATCCTCACCGTTGGAGGAGTTGCCCCAAACCACGACAGTGCCGTCCGCTTTCAGAGCAGCAACAGTCTGGGAAGAAGCGGCAATATCCACAACTCCGGAAGACAGGCTCTCGGGGATATTGGAGAAAGCATTGGACTCAAATCCGGGATACAGCACCTGGCCATCCTTCGTCAGAACGATGTATGCATAGGAAGTGCAGACTGCTTTTTCAATCAGCTTTTCCTTCACGGCACTGTTGATCTTTGCATCAAAGATGTTGGCATTGCCCCAGACAAATAGCTTTCCCTGTTCCGTAACGGCAACGGACGCCTGATAACCGGCAGACATCTGCTTGATCCGGTCGCCGTTCTCAAGCTGCATCATCTCGCTCGGGACTTTGTTCTGTCCCTGACGGGTATTGCCCCAGACATAGACCTTGCCTTTATCATCCACAGCCACGACGTGGTCCTGGCCTGCGGCGATATCGATGATCGTCGCTTTTTTCACTTCTTCAGGAATCTCGCGGATATCGACGACTTCAGTGATCTTCGTCTTGCCCCAGGTATATACGTGTCCTTCCTTGGAAAGGCCCACAGAGAAGGTATTGCCGACGGCAATCTTCTGCACGCCTTCGTTTACAAGCGCTCTGGGATAACTCATCATATCGAGGCCGGGGGCTACGTTGACCTGCGTATTGTCCTCATACCCCAGATCCAGGATCCAGATGTGGGGGCCGATCATGACGAATACGAAGATCGCAAGGAACACGATCAGACCCGTCATGGCGATACGATTGTGCAGGAAATTGGAAATGATGGTGCGAAGCGGGCTCTGCACCTGTTCTTCCTGGAAGATATCGACTTCTTTCTTCTTTCCAAAACGGAGGAAAGAGAAGAAACCTTTTTTCTTTTCTTCAGCCATCTTTTCCTCCTTACTTGTTGACGCGGACGCGCGGGTCGACCAGGCCGTAACTCAAGTCGATCAGCAGAGCTCCGACCAGGGATACGGCTGTATAGAACATCTGCATCGCAAGAACGAGTTCATAGTCCTGGTTCGTCAGGCCTTTGTAGTACAACTGGCCCATGCCGTTCAGGTTGAACGTGTTCTCGATGATGATGGATCCGGAGAAGATTCCCAGGAACCATCCTATGATCAGCGTGATGACGGGAAGAAGTGCGTTGCGCCATGCATGCGAATAGATGACGACCTTTTCGCGAAGGCCCTTCGCTCTTGCGGTCCTGATGTAATCCATGCTGAGAGCATCAATCATGGCAGCGCGGACATAACGTGTCATGCCGCCAAGAGCACTGAACGTCATTACGATCAGAGGCAGACAGATGTAATAGAGTCTCTCCATCAGTGCCGGGAATCCCGTGAGGCTCGATCCGGGAGCTTTGGATCCCGAAACCGGGAACCAGCGCAGTGTAACGGAGAAGATGTAAATGAAGATCAGAGCGATGATGTAGCCGGGAATGGAATACCCGACGATCGTACCCACCTGCACGCCCTGGTCGAATTTGCTCTGCTGATGTACAGCACAGTAGATACCCAGAGGAATCGTGCAGCCTAATGCCAGGAAGGTGGAGAAGATATTGATGAACAGGGTGTTCATCATGGGCTCCTTCACGATATCGATGACGTTGGCCTTGTAATAGTTGGAGAAGCCGAAATGGCCTGTCCAGATACCGAAGTACCACTTGAAGAATCTGACCACCATCGGCTGATCCAATCCAAGTCTGGCGCGTGCTTCCTGATACATCTGTTCATACTGTTCAGGTTTGAGCGTACTCTTCAAAGCCTCAACTTCGGCACGGGCCGGATCGCCTGGGATCAGGTTATACAGGAAAAACATCAGCGCGGCGATGATCGTGAATACGACCAGCATATACGCCAAACGTTTAAGAATGTATTTTGCCATAACCTTGATTCCGCCTTCCTCGCATCAGGCTGTAGCCCTTTGCTGCTTTAACTGATAAAACTGTTTTTCTTCGAAGAAATGCAGGACGGGGGGAATCCCCCGCCCTGCTTGGTCTGGATGATTCGATTACTTCTCGGCTTTCGCGGTCATATAGGGCAGCTGATCGATGCTGCTCCAGTAAGAGGACACGTCGTAATGATCGAACTTGTCGGCATACACGTCGTGATAGTCATTGGAGTACAGCGGCACTTCGGGCAGCAGCTCGTTCCAGCGCTCAATGTATTCGAGCCAGAGCTTCAGATAGGTATCATTGTCGCCGGATTCAACGCCGTACACCATGTCCATGGACAGCTTATCCAGCTTGTCGTCGAACAGGAAGTTGGTGTTGTATCCCTGAGCGACCAGCTCGGGATCGGAAGTCCAGCTGTAGGACATGTCATACACGGGGCTGAAGTTGGTGGCCAGGTTGTACATGCCATAGGTGGGCACGGCGTACTGGTCGCCCTGAGAAGAGTCACGATACATGTAGTTCAGGAGCTCGGTGAAGGTCATCACGTGCTGGTTGATGACGACGCCGGCGCTCTTGGTGGCTTCGGTGTTGGCCAGTTTGACAGCCAGCAGCTCAGACACGGGGTTGTTCTCGGAAGAAGACCACTCGATGATGCAGGGCATCAGGATGGTGCCGTCGTCCAGGGTCACGTTATGAGCATAGTCGCCAGCCTCTTCAGCAGTGACCTTCTTATAGCGCGGGCCTTCGCCGGCATAGGGTTCGCCCTTCTCGTTCAGGGTGAATCCGGCTTCTTCGAGTTCCTTGATAGCGGAATCCAGAGAATAGGTGTAGGTGTTCAGCTTGGCGTTGAGCTCCTCTTCGCCTTTCTCATACATCCACATGGCCAGGCCATAGGGGCCGTGCACCACGGATCCGTAACCGCCGGTGAAGGTGGTGGCGAAGTCGTTGCGGTCAAGCAGGTAAGCGATGGCATGACGGACACCGATGAACTGGGTGGGACCGAAGTCGCACTGGAACATCAGCTTGCCGTAGCCGGCGCGCAGATAGTTAGCAGTTTTGAAGCCGCCCTTGGCCTCAAGGTCCAGAGCCTTGTCGATCTCTTCGCCGTCAGACAGAGTCTGCAGGACGTCCACCTGGCCGGTGGAGAGCTGATCGAATTCGGTCTCGGTGATAACCTTGACATAGATGACCTTGGCGATGGAAGCCTTCTGGCCTTCAAAGTTGCCGGCATAGTTGGGGTTCACGGTCAGGACCGCCTGCAGGGAAGACTGGTCAAAGCTCTCCAGCTGATAGGGGCCGGAGCAGACGCGCTTCTCGCTCAGGTAACGGGCCTTTTCAACGGTCTCCTTAGCCTTGTCGGCATCCAGGCCGGTGAAGTAAGCGCCGTTGCCGTCATCCTTCACGTCAACACCTTCAGGCAGCCACATCTGCATGGGCAGAGGAGACACGCCAGCATAGGTGATGTCGTAGAAGTAAGGCAGGAAGTCGGCATTGATGGTCACGGAGAACTCGAGGTCGCCCAGCAGACGGACGCCGGCAAGTTCAGTGGCTTCGCCGGCCTGATAGGCCGCAGCGCCGTAGACCTGGGAAGGAGTGACCTTACCGCCCATATCCTTGATGATGGGAGAATAGGCCAGCAGCATGTAAGCCACATAGTCCTTCGCGGTGATCTCTTTGCCGTCGTTGTACTTCAGACCCTTGTTGATCTTCATGGTGAAGGTCTTGTTGCCGTCAGCATCGGTAGAATCGGAATGCTCAGCAACAACGGTGGGATCGAAGAAGTACTCGCCGGTCTGGTTGACGACGACAGTGCCGTAACCGTTCATCAGGCTGCGAACGTCATTATCGGCCGCGTTGTTCGTCCACCACGCGTTGCCCCAGTCACCAGACAGTTCAGTAGTAGAACCGGTGATCTGCTGACCGGAAACAGTGTTGGCAGGAGTGTTCGCTTTGCAGCCGGCCAGCACGCCAACAAGCATCATGACGGCAAGCAGGGCAGCAACGAGCTTCATTTTCCTACTCATGTTGTTCCTCCTAATAAATTTTATACAAACGGGCATAAATGTCCCGTTCATATCAATGTATGTATTTTACTCTTGCATTCATTTTCTGTCAATCCCAAAAAAATAAAACTTTTTGTGAATTCAGCCATATTCAGGCGCTTGTTATTGCACAATTGTTCCTTAAAATTCGAAATACAGACCGAATTATGCATAATCACATGCATACTCTGTCATTTTCATCTCCGAACCTCACAGGATCAGAGCCGTTTCAGAATCCCTCAATCAAAAAAGCCCGACTCGTCAGCCGGGCATATTGTTTCCATTGATTCTCATCCGTTCCATGATCTCCGCAGGTGTTCGTCCCTCCCCGGACAGCCTCATCATCTCTCTGAGTCGGGGCTCAGCATGAGCAAAAAAGCGAAGAAGCCCTGGACAGAGCAGATAATGTCCCTTTTCCCCTGCCGGCCCTTTTACCGTTCTGTCTTTGGGGCATCCGCCGGAACAGACAGACAAATAGGGGCAATGCTTACAGGTCTCTGTCAGAGAATCCTGTTTCGAGAGTCCAAATGCACGCTGAAAAGATCCGTGAGCCAGATCGTCAAGGCGATCGCGTTCCAGGCTGCCCAGTCTGTGTTCGGAATCCACATAATGATCGCAGGCATACACGGCACCGTCTTCCTCCACGACAAGGACCTGACCGCAGGTCGGAGCCATCGTACATACGGCAGCCGAGCCGCCTGCCCAGACTTTCGCACATTCCGCAAACAGCTGCACATCGAGCCGGCCCAGATCGTTCGTCATCCATTCGTCAAAAACCGCAGTAAGAAAATCTCCGTAAGCTTCAGGCGTAACGGATTCCTCCGTCAAAGTACCGTCTTCCCGATATACGACCACAGGGATGAATTGGATCCACCCCGTATCCAGTTCCCGGAGAGAACGGTATACGCCGACCGGATCGGCTGCGGAAGCAGAAGTCACTGTGCAGAGAAGATCCGGCTGCACGCCTGTCCGCTGCAGACGTCTGCAGGATTCCCTTACTCTCTTCCAGGTACCGTTTCCGCCAAGATCGACACGATTGGTATCATGTACAGTTTCAGTCCCGTCGATGCTCAATCCGACATCAAAATGCTCTTTCTGGAGAAAACGGCACCATTCATTATCCAGAAGAAGACCGTTCGTCTGCAGATTGTTCCAGGCCTGCCAGCCACGCGGCAGGTGTTTCTTTTCGAATGCCACAGCCTTTCGATAGAAATCAAGGCCCGCCAGGGTCGGTTCCCCGCCATGCCAGGTAAAGGACACGACGGGGCCCGGATTTCCCTGGATTGCCTGAACGATCATGGCCTCCAGGAGATCGTCTCCCATGACCGTCTGACGCTCATGGGAAGAATACTTGGACTTTTCCAGATAATAACAGTAGCGGCAATGCAGATTGCACCGTGAACCCGCAGGTTTGACGATCAGGGAAAACGGGATCTTCCCGGCTGTCATTTCAGCGTCCTGTCAAAGAAATCCAGAACGATGTTCCAGGATTCCATAGCCTGCGTCTGACGGTACATCGGTCTGTCATAATACCAGAATCCGTGTCCTGCGCCGTCGTAGCGATGGAATTCGTAGTCCTTGCCAAGTTCCTTCAGCCGCGCTTCCAGGATATTGACATCCTCAGGCGTGGGGCTTCGATCCTCATTGCCGAAAATACCGAGCAGAGGGCAGTCCAGATTCTCCGCATAATCGATAGGAGCCACAGGGCGTGCAGGACTCAGCTGCTCAGGGGGACATACGACGCCGCCGCCCCAGCAGTCGACTGCCGCATCCACTCCATCCAGTGTACAGGCCGCAAGGAAAGTATGGCGGCCGCCGGAGCACATGCCGATGACACCGACCTTTCCGTTGCTGGTCGTGCTGTTGCGCAGGAATGACAGAGCCCCCGCTGTATCCGCCATGACGTCAGCGTCCGTAGCTCCGCCCGCATCTCTGGCCATTCCGGAAACTTCCGGAGGCGTCGCGTGACCGAAGTCTTCGTAGATGTTGGGGCACAGGACCGCGAACCCGTGAGCAGAGAACCGGCGTGCAGTCTCCCTGCACCACTCATCCCAGCCGGGCATATGAGGAATGAGAACGATGCCGGGATGAGGGCCCGCTCCGAGGGGACGGGAGTAGTAAGCCCTGATGGGCTTTCCATCATGTCCGGGGATCTTGATCGTTTCGGCGATCAGGCCTTCATAGGCGTCTGTCTGAAAACTGTTCCAGTTCATGTTTGCCTCCTTTTCTTTGGATCGGGATTTGTTTTCATGATAGCATATTTTCGCTTCAAGGGAAAGAAAAACCGCACAGAGAGGAACATTCTGTGCGGTTTACGATTCTGTCGTTCCAAGCCGGCACAACGCATGTGTCAGGGACGTGCGTTTTCACCGTAGGCATTCCCGGGGCCTGCATCAAAACCGACCGGGAGATATTCCTCGGGGATCATCGAACGGTAATCCATATCATACTGATAATTACAGAAGACCAGCATGACATAGGTGACAGCGTTTTTCATCCCCGGCGTGGGGATGGCATAGACAAACCCATTATATGCATCCGCATCCATCGCCAAAGGGTCTCTGCCAGCGAAGCCCGAGGCGCCATAGATGCCTTCGTATGCATCGTGAGAGCATTCTGCCAGCCTTCCGCTTTCCCGGGCAAATCCCTCCTCATCATACTGTACTGTCAGATACGACAGATACTGGGCATCCCAGGGATTATAATAGACCATCTTGTATTCCTTTACGTCCAGCCCTTTCAGACTATCCGGAAAGATCGTCTCATCCATCCCCCACTTGCCGCGGTATTCTTCCCTGGCAGAATCACCCATATAATATGTATAATGCTCGGGATCAGTATCCGCCTGCACTATAGACGATGCCGATCCGAAGACGAGCAGTCCCATTGCTCCTAAAGCGATGATGCTCCGAAGGATCATAAGCACGGCCAATGCAATCACGACAATAAGCCAGATTTTCGGTCGATTGTTCACTGCCGGTTTATCCTCAGCGTTTACGGATGGCAGTATTTCATTCATGAGTCCCTCCAGGAAATTGAACAGATAGTCCCATGCTGCCGGTCAGACAGCACTGCTGACATCAGCCCATAAGGATCTCTACAGCAGTCCTGAGATCGGTTTCACTGCCCACATTACCGGGGAAGATCACATAGGGAATACCGGGGAATCTGCTTTCCGGACCAGTCTGCCAGACAGGAATCCCAGGCCGGATCTGTCCCATGACGTTAGCACGTCTTACACGCAATGCCTTCGTACCGATATCAGACGACGTGATCCCGCCTTTGGCGATGACGAACGCAGGAGTCACCTTGAGCTCGCCCACCAGTCTCTGTACCCCGTCACTGATTTTCACGGAACGGAGAAGAGCGCTTTCTCTCGTATCATCCGGCAACGCAAGCAGAGTGCGTTTCGTATATGCAACCGCTGTTTTCCCCGCCTGGATTGCCTTCTCCTCTTCAGCTACACATCGAAGGATCTCAGCCTCAAAAGCCTCATCGCCTTCCAGAACCTTATCGGAGTCGAAAGCGATAGGCACAGTATCTTCCAGTGTCAGAAGTGTTTCAAGCTGAGCCGTGGTCTTGGCCATGTGACTGCCTACGACCACAAGGCCTCCCATATCCGTATCCGACACGACCATGTCATTCCTGGTGAGCAGAGGCCGGTCAGAAATGCCGCCCATGACCTTAACAAGGCCAGCGGCAGTACGGAACATGAAAGTCCTGCCCTTGCCCATTGCCCTGTAGAGAGCGATGCAGAAGATTTTCAGGTCGATATAATCCACGGCATTGACGCAGACCTTGCCGAAATCATGCACACGGCAAAGCTGGTCTGCGATCTTCTCATAACGAAGCGAACGCAGGTCATCCAGAGAAATGCAGGTCACATCTTCGGCACGGTAAGCACCGCCGGTTTTCTCCTCGATGTATTTCGGGATTTCAGACTGAGTGTATCCGAAAGATTTGTCTTTCGCGAATTCAGTCTCGGCCGCCGGTACGAGGTCATCTCCCTGCCGTACATAATGGACGTTTCCAATCGTGAAACGACCGCCTTCCTTGAAGAAAGGCGTCAGGATTTCCCCATCCACGGAGAAACCATGCTTTTCCATCGCTTCTTTCAGGATCCTGGGTTCCAGAGGATAATGTCCGCGCAGAGTGGAATCGCTTCGGGACATGAACAGATAGGGTTTTCCCGTCTCCTGCGCGACGGAAGCAACCGTTTCCGCGATCTCTCTGTGCAGTTTTTCCGTCTCGGCAGGCGTCATGCCTCTGGAGTTCGTCAGGATGTAAAAGACCTTGTTCCCCTCCGCAAAACCTTTCCGGATCGATTCCTTGTCCCAGCGGGTATAGACCGATATGTCATGCACTGTCTGCACTCCTGTAGGGTCATCGTCCAGGACGACCAGTTTGGTCGGGTCCTTTGCGATCGACTCGTTCAGGAGAACGTCCACCGCAGTTTCATCTACAGCGGGAAAAGCGTCTAGGATATCTGCTTTCAGCCAAGTCATTCCGCTTCGCTCTCCTTCTTCTGCACTGTCACGTCAGCCAGTCTTTCGAAGTATTTCACATATGCACAATGGTCGTCATCCATGCAGCCTGCGACTTTCAAAGCCTGCTGGATCTCAAATAGCTGGGCTGTCAGCGGAACGGGGGCATCGACCTCATGGGCCGTCGCGAGCACGTTCTTGATGTCCTTGTGATTGATGGAGATCTTGCCGCCGGGCTTGAAGTTCCTCTCCACGATCATGGGAATCTTGGCATCCAGAACCGCACTTCCGGCAAGACCGCCGCGGATCGCCTCATAGACCTTCACAGGATCCGCTCCCGCTTTCACAGCAAGCACAAAGGCTTCAGAGACCGCTGCGATCGTCAGATTCACAATGACCTGATTCGCAAGCTTCGTCACACACCCGGATCCGGACCCGCCGATCAGAACGCAGGAAGACCCCATTGCAGAGAAGAAAGGTTTCAGCGCTTCAAAGTCGGCTTCTTCTCCTCCTGCCATGAACGCAAGAGTCCCCGCGATCGCTCCGGGCTCTCCACCCGACACAGGCGCATCCACAAAACCCACACCGAGTTCCTTCATGCGGCGGAAACACGTCTGAGCTTCTCCGGGCGTTACGGAACTCGTGTCACACACAAGAGTGCCCGGACGGATCGAGGCGGCAACACCGTTTTCACCGAAAAGGATATCCTGTACGATCGAGCCGTTGGGAAGGCTCAGGAAGATCACATCACAGGCAGCACCGATCTCTTTGGGGGTGCCTGCCTGTGCGCCTTGTTCCTCCAGCGCTTTGACAGCCTGCTCGTTCAGATCGTTTACGATCAGGGAATAGCCGGCCTTGATCAAATTTCCCGCCATGGGACGGCCCATAATGCCAAGACCGATGAATCCTACTTTCATATTTGAAAACTCCTTTCTGATACATGTGTCTGCGGCTCCATATTAGCACAGGCACCCAACGGATGCAAGGCAGTCACCCTTGACAGGCGATGCAGGTTTCGCTATCTTCTGAAGCAGAAAGGAAAGGAGGCTGACAGATGGAAAAAGCAGAAGCGATCCGGCTGTTCAACGAGATGTTTCCGGAACATTTTGACCATCCATGGGTTCATGACATGCCTGAAGAAGAGATCCTGACCGAGCTCGTCATGGATCTGAGAACAGAACAGCCCCTTCCACTTGAACACGCGGTTCCCGACGGTGTATCATTCGGCTTTTGGAAAGGCGAAATGGCCCAGCTTCGGCAGGCATTTGGCAGCGTCAATCCATACTGGATCCCTTATTTTGAAAATGCGGACCGGGTCTTCTGCGCATTCGGCTGGGACGGACTGATCCTGTCTTTCTGCATTCTGGAAGATCTGGGAAGTCATTCCGTCAGCGGCACTCCGCTCCGCATCGCCGGACCCGGCTGCGTCGGAACGCTTCCCTCCTTTCAGAGACAGGGCATCGGGCTGGCCATGGTGCGGAAAGCCACACTCCTCCTCGATCGGGAAGGCTTCGATCTCTCCTGGATCAGTTATACCCACCTGCCCGGATGGTATTCCCGCCTCGGATACAAACCTGTCCTGACCTGGAACGGTCGCAGAGGTTTTCTGTAAGATAAAGAAGATGCCGGCTCAACGAGCCGGCATCCGTGTTTGTCGGAATTACTTTTTGAGGATCAGGACAGACAGAGAGGAAGCAGGGGCTTTGTAGACGAAATCCTTCGCAGCACCGGTCGCTTCGCATTCTGCGATCTTGACATTCTCGGGATCCTTGATGGAGTTGCCCGCGTCGGGATCACCGGCAAGCACCTTCAGGCAGTATTCAGACTTCACATCGCAGTCCAGAGCGATCTCGATGTCTTCTTCCTTGTTCGTGATGTTCACGATCTTGATGATGACAGCGTCGTCGCAGGTATCAGCCACGGCTTCCACCGCGGGATAGCTGGGCAGAACAGCCTTCTGAATCAGTTCACCGTCGATATAGCAGTCGAAACCGCCGATGTAGGTGACGATCTTGAAGTCATGCCAGCCGTTGCTCAGAGCCACTTCCTTGGCAGGAGCGAAATCCAGGAACTCACGGAAGCGTTCTTCACCCACATGGGAAACACCGTTCTCGATCTTCCAGTCAAAGCCGCGGGCGCTCATGAAGCTCCACAGATCCTCACCGGTCCGAAGTCTTCTGTTGCGTACGTTGGGCTGCAGAGTCATGGAACCCTGGAAATCGATGGAAACTTCGAAGCAGCCTTCGACCACGGGTTCGTCACCCAGCGCGACACGGGTGTATTTCTCAAATCCACGGCCGGCGAACGGTCCACGGAACATGCGCGGATCCATCTCTTTTCCGAAGGTCGTGAATACACCGTTCTCTTCTTTCACGCCGCCCAGGAGTTCATGGGACACGCCCACGGGCTTGCCGTCGATCTTGGCGTTCTTGAAAGAGAAGGAACCGGAGGAGAACAGAGAGAACACACCGGCGACATCCTTATACAGGGTCTCCGTCTCGGTCTTGGCATCGACGAACTTGGTGCCGCGGTTCTCGCCCATGAGCTTGAGCATATGCCAGGAGGGAATCCCGTAGCTGTCGGTATTGTCGAAGCAGATGAGGTTCGGATACCAGTTGTAGAAGGACACGTTCTCAAACAGAGGCGCATAGGAAGCCAGCTTCACGACATCCTGGTTGCGCTCCATGCCCATGAGGAACATGGCTTCGCCCAGTGCGGCAAACAGGGAACCGGGCTTGCCCTGTGTCACGGCATATTCACCGACGAAGATGTCGGGGCCGCCCTGCGCCTTGCGGGGATAATTGTCATACATATGGATGTTCTCTGCGAAGAACTCGGGAGTGTTGTAGAAGTGCTCATCCGCGACTTCCGTCGTCAGTCCGTCACGCTCCGTATGCGTGTTGGAGATGAAGGTGATGTCCGGATAACGCTTCTTGAGTTCGTCATAGCACATCTTATAGCGCTCGTTGTAGACGGGGCCCCAGTTCTCGTTTCCGATCTCGACATAGTCCATGCCGAAGGGTTCGGGATGGCCGGCTGCTGCACGGACGTCGCCCCACTTCGTGCCTACAGGTGCGGTAGCATACTCGATGGCATCGATGGCTTCCTGCAGAGCATTCTGAAGCTGCTCGCCCTCAAAAGGAATCATGTTGCGGGCCTGGCAGGTCATGCCGCAGTTGAAGACCCACATCTTCTTCATGTTCAGGTCTTCGCAGAGCTGCAGGAATTCATGATAGCCGAAACCGTTCACGGTGTTATAAGCCCACAGGTTCCAGTCGGTGGGACGCTCCCAGACGGGGCCGATCATGTTGGAGAACTTCAGGGAAGAAGACCAGGTGAAGCCTTCCACGATGCAGCCGCCGGGGAAACGCATGAAGCCGGGTTTCAGAGCAGCCAGCTTCTCCACGAGATCCTTGCGCAGGCCGTGGCCGTTGTAGGTGTCGGCGGGTTTGAGGGAGATGAATCCCAGATGCAACGTGAAGCCTTCGGGCGCTTCGATCACGAGACGGGCGTCTTTGTCGTCATCGTTCGGCACGAAAGCCGCATCATAACGGGAATAGCCGTTGGACTTGACCATGAAGCAGGTCTCCGCGTACACGGTGCAGCCGCAGGAAGAAACCAGCTTGACTTTGACCGCATGATCGCAGCAGGACTTGGCGAACATGAAGAAGTTCAGCGCGCGGCCTTTGACAGCGGGCACACCCATAAAGCCGGTGTTGCAGATCTTGCCGCCGTCTTCGAACTTGACCTTCAGAGAGACGCGGCGCTTTGCGTTGAGGGTATCCTCAGCGTCCAGGCTCATCTCAGCCTTCTCGGCATACCACGCAGGGATCGGCGTGTATTCGGTCTTGTTCTCTTCAATCCAGCGAGGCAGGCCTTCACCGTGGTTGAACTCGCCTCTCCAACCGGAGGGAGACTCGAAGAACTTGTCCTCGCCATCCACCAGACAGCACTCTTCAGGAACCAGAGAGTCTTCAAAAGTGCAGTTGCGGATCATCTCGGGATAAACACCGCCGTCGCCGGAACGGTTGATGTCCTCAAAGAACAGTCCGTACAGGGTCTCTGTGACAGGGAACTTGGGATTCCCGGTCTGGATCGTGATTTTGGTCATTCCTTTTCTCCTTTGCATTTCTTGTTCTTCATTCGGAAAACCGAATTTCACTAAATACATCATACCACACGAAAAAAGCACGCGCAAGAAACGATCCGCAAATCCCTTCGGATGAAAAACGCCTCCCTGCAGGGAGGCGCTGCTGCCTACGGCTTGTCAGTTGCGGATATCCGCCTGCTTTTCCAGGCCGATGTACGCAAGAAAATGCTGGATATGTTCGTCCCAGTATTCCCATGTGTGGGCTCCGGGATCTTCTTCATAGACGTAGTCAAACGGATTGCCCTCGAAGCCAAGGAAAAAATCACGCGTATGATGTGCAGAAGCCTTGAGGAAATCCTCGCTTCCGCAGGAGTGGTAGATCCTGGGGATCGGTTTTCCCTCCTCGATGATGGACCGGGCCTGATACTCGGGATCCTCCTCCGTACCATGCAGATCACGTTTGCCGTACACAGCTTCATTGCGCCGTTTCCGTGCTGCGTCCATGCCTCTGCGCCTGACACCTGCACGGGAGATGCCTGCAGACAGGCAGCCTATCGCGGCATATTGATCGGGATTTGCGAGTCCGATCTTCATGCATCCGAATCCGCCCATGGAAAGGCCGGCAATGAAGTTGTCTTCGCGTTTCTGTGAGAAGCCGAAGAACTCATGCATGATCTCCGGGAGCTCTTTGGAGACGTAGGTATAGTATTTCCCGCCATGTGCCATGTCAGCGTATGAGGAAAGCTGTACACCGGGCATGACGACAGCAAGACCCAGAGGAGCCGCATAGCGCTCGATCGAAGTGCGCCGCTGCCAGATCGTCTCGTCATCCGACGCACCGTGCAGAAGCCAGAGGACAGGGGTCCCCCCCTCTCGCTCGGCTGTTTCCATGCCGATGAGACGTGTCGCTTTCTGGGGCAGGATCACGTCGCAGACAGTGTCCATGCCCAGAGTTTTTGATTCAAAGTCGATCCTGACAAGTGCCATTATTCAGTCTCCTTTCCGGAACCGCAAAGGAAATCGAGGACGCTGACGATTTCCCTGTCCCAATACTGCCAGCTGTGGTCACCGTCAGACCAGGTATCCGTGACGTCGAACCCAAGAGTTTTCAGCCGACGGACCGCCCTTCGGTTGTTTCTGTACAGGAAATCCTGCTTGCCGCACCATGTGAAGATGCGGGGCATAGGTCTGCCGGATGCAGCGAGTTTCCCTGCTTCGAGCATGAGATCGTTGCCCTCCGCACGAAGTCGCCTCAGCGAACCGAATGCGTTCTCAAATACAGGAGCCTCCTCAGACTTCATGACGTCCCCATACAGGCTGGCGATATCCAGCGCACCCGACAGACAGCCCGCTGCCGAGAAAGTCTCCGGTGCCCGTATGACGCATTTGAGCGCACCGTAGCCGCCCATGGACAGTCCTGCGGCATAAGTATCCTCCCTGCGATCCGAGATATTGGGAAAGAACGAACGGCAAACCGCAGGAAGCTCGGAAGATATGAATTTGAAATAGTCATAGCCGTACGCCATATCGGTATACCAGCCGAGAGCCGTTGACGGCATGACCACCGCTATGCCCTTCTGTTCTGCATAGCGTTCGATGGAACTCTTTCGGCACCAGGAATTATGATCGCCCGACATGCCGTGGAGAAGATACAGCACCGGATATGGTTTCCGTGCTTCCCTGCCCGGTTCTGGCAGTATGACGTTCATCGAGACAGACATCCCGAGAGCGTCCGAAAAGAAATTGACGTTGAGAAGCGCCATGGATCGGTCTCCTTTGCTGATCGCTAGCACCGGCCCTTCACGGACGGAAGGACTCGGGGAAAAGAAGGAGGCACGCCCGGATGGGCTGCCTCCTCAGGGTCTGATTATGCTTTTTTGAGGATGAGGATGGAGAGAGAGTTGGCGGGAGCTTCATAGGCGAACTCCCTGGCCGCTCCGGTCCGTACGCATTCAGAAGCTTTCACATTTTCGGGATCGGAAATGGAATTCCCATCGTTCGCATCTCCGGCAAGGAGCTTCAGCGTGTACTCGGAAGCCACATCACAGTCCAGGGTGACATCGATGGTCTCGCACACATCCGTGAAATTCACGATCTTGACGATGACGGAATCTTCAGACGTATCGGCCACGGCTTCCACAGCGGGATAACTGGGCAGAACCACTGTATGGATCAGCTCACCGTCGATATAGCAGTCGAAGCCGCCGTGATAGGTCACGATCCGGAAATCATGCCATCCTTCAGACAGAGCAACTTCTTTTTCCTCCGCGTACACGTTCCGCGCAAAGAAAGTCTCCTGTGCTACGTCGGACTTGCCGTTCTCGATCTTCCAGTCGATGCCCTGGGCATTCACCGGATTCCAGTCGCCCAGTTCGAGGAAGAAGCCCATATTCTGGACCAGCGCCTGCAGAGTCAGACTGCCCGTATAAT
>JAEEGL012879200.1_pt1 | contig 98500 bp, 87 predicted proteins | sample 9134231 | NCBI WGS metagenome assembly JAEEGL01 (sample SAMN16246548, study PRJNA631951) | gut metagenome | biome: gut microbiome; feature: rumen; material: fiber-attached | host: Bos | place: Iran: Karaj | collected 2018-10 | reverse complement strand
TTCAAGATTGAGATACGCCGCCTCAAAAGCGCCGTTTATGTCTTCATCGGGCGTCTGTACGTAAAGATTTTCGAATTTTCTGTCGTAGTAATCCTTTACTTTTCCGATCTCCGCTCCGGCGTCAAGGCTTGCGATCGCGTACGCGTCGTTCTGATCGTTTGAAAAACCGAGCGTCAGATACGCCTCGCACCCGGGGCAGAAGCCCTCCGCATAGGAGCCGCCGCTTTCGCCCTGCTTTATCTCAAAATCAAAACCGCCTTTCACATACGTCACAATGCGGCGATCTTCCCGCGTTATCTTTACCGCGCCGTTTTCAAGCGAAGCCGAGCCGTGCTCGCAGTCTATCTTATCGCCTTTCATATTATCGTTAGGAGAGAAGTGCATAAAAGCAACGTTTCCGCATCCAAAACGGACGAAAATACCGGGTTTATCGCTCTTTATCTTCACGGCGGCGCCGCCTCGAGTTCGCTTGTCCTCCGGCAGTATCAGAGGATAAATGCCGACGGTAACGTTATTGTCACCGCAGATCGCGCGGCTTACAAGACCGCCTCTTACGTTGTCAGCGGTCGTTTTTTCATCGCATGACTCATAGTCAAGGATCTTTACGGGATCGCCCGCTCCGAAAACGAGCTTGCACAAAAGCAGCTGTTCCGCGCCTCTGTGCACTTCGTCGTCGTACGTCATAAGAGCGGCGTTAGGATACGCCTGCCGCATAAAAACGATACTGTGACCGAAAGCGCTCGCCCTCTCGTCCTGAAGGTCGAGCGTTACCGGGATATCAGATTCGCGTCCTCTCATTTGCCCATAACGATCGCCGCGGGATCCGAATACGCGGGATAATGCTTGAGCATAACGAGCGGTTCGCTGTCGCTTTTGTTTGTAATCGTCAGACCTTCCGTCGCCGTCTTTTCGGACACGAAAAATTCATCCTGCGAAACGCCGCCGACTCTCAGCATACAGGCGGTAGAGCAGTCGTATGAGCCGAGTTTTCCGAAGCCCTGAGTTATTATTAGACCGTACGCGAAGCCATCTTTGACTGTCACGGTTTTACCCGGGAATACCGTCAGCTCACGCGCGGCTATGTAATCGTTGCCGTACGCTACCTGCTTCTGCACGTAATCTTCGTTTTCTTCAAGCGTCACGGGCGGTCTGAAGTACGTTTTCTTGTAATGCGGATCGACGTTCGCATTCCAGTCCATGAGCGACATTATATAATCTATATCGCGCATTTTATCCTCGGGGCAGTTTTCACATAAGAATTTATAATCGTAGATCTCACCGTCTGTGATATTCTCGTAGACCGAGTTCACGTCGGAATTCCATTGCGGCTCGTACGTCAGATACGAGCCCGGCGCGTGCAGGACTCCGGGCGGCGTGTACCAGCCCGTTCCGAGCTCTATGCGGAACGCGCGGGAAAGCTCTGTTATCCTGTTGTCGCCGCTTTCGTATTTCAGAAGTCTGTCTTTTACCTGTTCCTTTGTGGTGTCGGGGTCAAAGCCGAAATACGTGTGCGGGAATTTACCGGGATAGTTATTGTACTGCGGAGGATAATAATACGCCTCCGGCTTTCCTATCCTCCCGACGCGTGCAGCAGACTCGAAATCAAGATGCAGATGGAAGAAAAGCGGTCCAGTGTAGTCGTAGAATTTTGAATACATCGGCCAGGTTCCGTATTTGTCGTAAAGCTTTTTGCCTATAAGGTCGGCGCCGAGCGCGTCGACAAAATCCTTGAAATATACGCGTTCGCTTCTGTCTTTTCCGGTATTGACACGGCTCATACCCTCGTCCGGTTCGGCGAGAGGACCGTTATTTGCGGCGATGACGGATGAAAACCATCTCTCCTTGACCGAGCCGCGCTTGACGCCGTAGGCGTAATAGTCGTCCGGGTGGATGCGGAGCCTTCTGCCCGCGTCGCCGAACTGTCTCGGGATGAAAATCGGATCGAAGCGGAGAACTCCGCCGTTTTTTTCAAGATGCTCTCTGTAATTCACAATAACCTCCTAAATAATTATATTTGCATAATATCTTCCGTTTATTTCTTCTGTTTTGAGCAGTTTGCCGTTAGTTTGTATGTCAGACTGTCCGAACGGTCCGAAGCGGACGTATTCGGGTTTTTCACCGCAGTCAAGTCTGAAGCTGTAAGAGACGTTCCCGTCCGTTGCAAAGACCGGATACTGAGCGCCGCGGGAGTAAACGAAGCTTATTTTGTGAACGCCGTCCGATAAGCTCACCGGGATATCCTTCGCCTCCATCCGCGTCATATGCGACGGCAGTCGCGGAATCAGGCGATAGCCCTTGCAGCTGAGATCGTCGGCGCCGACCATAAGGCGCACCTCTTTTATTATCTCGGCCTGTTGTACCGCGTTTCCGAGGTCGCTGTTGCGGAAAAAGAACTTTCCCGAACCGTGCATTATAACGCCTTCCGGCACGATATACGGAACGTCTGTATGATGATAGCAAAGCTTTGCGCTCGCGTCGACACATTCGGAATACTCGTCATAAAGATCAAGCGCCAGTGCGCAGTTTGTCAGATATCCCTGACCGTAGCCCATCTGCCTGCCGGAGAAAGCGTTGTAATATACCTCTTTTTCCGCCAAAAACGTTCTTTTGCAGAGATCGAACAGCTCCGGGTCTGCTTCGTACAGATCGTAGGCGAGAAAATCGGTGCAGATAAGCGCGGGGACAAAACGCTTGTATTCGTAAGTCCAGCAGTCGTCTGTCGTGTCGGTCAGGACCTTTCCGTATGTCGGATGATCCATAACAAATCTTTCAAATATTCCGGCTTTAAGCTCTCTGCAAAACGTCTTCAGTTTTTCCGCGTATTCGACGTCGCCGAGCTCATTGAACAGAGAAGCGTATAAAAGTTCGGCGTAATACGAGATGAAATTCGAGTAAAGGTCGTAGCCGCCTAATATCTGCGTGCTCGTCTCCGAATGAGTGTAGAGCACGCGGTCAAAGTTGGATTCTTTCGGGTTGTCCCTTTGCCAGAGGTAATAATCCGCGGCGGCTTTCAGATGCTCTTTGTTTTCTGTAAGCCACGCCTTGTCAACGCCGCCCTTGTGATAAAGGTACCATATCGCCGTCATTATCGAGGCGTGACCGTCGTTTTCGTTTCCCTCGTTGAACGTATCGTTTTCATTCTGCGCCACGAGGTTGGCGACGCGCTTCCAGTGCGGTATTTTAAAGCGCAGGAAAGGGTAATAAAGCATCTCGTGCAGTTTTCCGACGGCTTTGCGTACGCGGTCGAAATAACCGGCGTTCGTGACCTCGATAAGCATCCTTCCCGTGTCTCGCGTCCAGACGTGTGCGCCGTATGAAGCTGAATAGTTGAACGTGCCGAAGCCGATGTAACAGCCGAAATTTGCGGTGCCGGCAGTCGAGGTGTGGGGCATTCCGTCATCGGTTATTTTACCGTAAGCCATATCTGTTATGTTCTTTCGGTATACGTTTGTCATGACGTCCGTACCGTACTTGTTGTAAAATCTGATATCCGGCGCGTCAAAACCGTCGATCTCAATCGGATCGACCTCACGCGGTATTTCATCTATGTACTGATATAATCTGTGCTTCAGCGCGTCAAGCGGTTTATACCAGCTCTTTTTCAAAAAGAAATCGAGATCTGCATATCTCAGCCCGGATCCGTCCTCACAGTCGGAGGTAAGTCCCGTCACCGCGGAAAAGCAAAGATCGGCACGCTTGCCATCCTCTTTGTGCCATTCTATACTTTCGATCGTTTTGTCGCGGCGGGGCTTGTAGCAGAAGATCCATTTGCTCGCCTTTTCCGCGTCGTCCGACGTGTTTTTGTTAAGTATAAGCGCGTCGTTCAAAAGTCCTCTTGCTTCCTCGTCTGATTTAAAAGGCTCGTCGTACGGTGCCTCAAAGCTCATCAGATTTCCCTCGTTCGGCTTCGGTTTGAAGTAAAGATTGTAATTGAAGGCATTGACGCCGAATATCACGGAGACGAGCTCCATCGTCTTATCCTCGAAGATTATCCTGAAATGCCCTATCCTGTCTCCGAAGAAAAGCCGCGTCGTCTGGTCGTACAGAGCCTCCTGCTGTCCCCACCATTCGCTGCATTGCCAGCTGTCCGTCGCCATACCGAGAAAATATAGCGAGGTGAAGCTGCCGGACAGACTGACAGAGCCGTCTGCTATCTTTTCGATCCTGCCGTCCTTTTCATGTACGCGGAACGGGATCCCGAGTACCGTCAGATCCTTGTTCGCATTTTTGTTTTCTGCAAATTTATACATAATGACCTCCGTCATTTTATTTCAAATCCTTCTTACAGAAGTTCGGTTTTGTTCTGTTTGTTCTCAGAATAAAACAGGTGGTAATATCACATCGGTCCGCTCATCCCGTAAAAAATGCCGAAAACGGCGTTGTAATTTATAATAATGAAATACGTTTTATATAAACCGCCCTAATGTCTATGATACATATCTGTTTTGACCTGTTGTGAATGATATGTTAATATCTGTTCATATATCGGTTTTGTATCATACCATACACCGTTTTTTGTACAAAGCGCGGAGCAGGGGAACGGTGCAGAAAAATTGTTTCGTTTGGTAAACTCAATGGACGACAGCACGTTCATTTACAGACTGAGGTGATGTGCGGAGCGGGTCTGCGGTTCTTACGGCGACGGATACTGATCCGGCGACCGAGCGTACGGCACGGTTATAACGGACGCTGTAAACAAAGGAGTCGACAAAACCGGCGGCTCCGACGCAACAACAGAAGAAACAAATAAACTTATTTAATTACGACGGACTTTCATTCCGGATATAGCGGTGTACGGATCAGAATACATAATAAAATGTTAAATACAGCCGTGATCCGAATATGCCGATAAAATTGACAGTATGAGCAAACGGAGAATTGAGAGAGAATTTGACTTTTTATACAAAATGAAAGTTTTGTATAATTATATGGGCGTTTTTAAGTAAAAACAAGCGATTAAGCCAAATACGCGCGGTTATGCCCGATCAAGGTATTTCCGCGCGTATTTTTATATTTTTTCCTTAATGATACGTTTGTATTGATTTTAAGCCGGGATTATTTATCCGGTACTGTATTTGATACGCAGTTTTTGTTTTCTGTCTGACGCGTTTTTTTACAAACGATTTATCCGCCAGGCGAATCTCTTATGACCGATACCACGGTCACGCAGATTTTATAAGTCGATTCATTCATGGCTTCTGATTTATCGGCAGGTTTATTATGATCAAGTATTCTTGAATTATAATAATACCTATGTTGTTTTTTTGCGTGCTGCGTGTTTTATACAACGGCTAACCGAATCTGCCGTTTATTTGTCTGAATACAACTATTTCCTCGTTCTTTTCAGAACCGCTTTAATCTGTGTGTACTAATAAATCCCATAAGCTTATATAAAAACGACAACGCCAATTTGTTCACAATTTGTGTGCAATTACGAATATAATATTACAATATATAATATTTAGTTCATAATTACATTCTTTTGTGTTCAAATGCGTCTGCAACATCGGATAAAAGATCTCTTATCGGCAAATGCTGAGGGCAAACGGACTCACAACCGCCGCATTTTATACAATCCAACGGATTTCCGTGACCGTTCACGATATTTGTTCTGTAATACATCTTTGTATTCCAACTGTGAAACGTCTCATATGTATTATAAGCAGAAAACAGATCCGGTATCATTATGTCGCACGGGCATTGATTTTGTTCAATACAGTATTTACAGCCCGTACACGGTATTCTGTTTTGCTTTTTGAATATATCACAGACTTTTGTTACCGCTTCAAATTCACGCTCGTCAAGCGGCTTGAAATCACGCATTGATGATATATTATCCGCCATTTGTTCATTATTGCTCATTCCGGACAGTACCATTGCGACCTGCGGGAAGCTTCCGGCAAATCTCACGGCGTAGGACGCGTTTGAACCTCCGTTCAGTTCACGCAGTATCTTATCCGCGCTCTCGGGCAGATTTACAAGGCTGCCGCCCTTAACGGGTTCCATTATAATTACGGGCTTGTTATACTTTTCACATACTTCATAGACCTTAGCGCTTTGTACCGCATTGTCGTTATAATCAACGTAATTGAACTGTATCTGCACTATTTCTATTTCCGGATGTTCGGATAATATCATATCGAGCACGTCCGCGGTATCGTGGAACGAAAGGCCAAGGTGGCGTATATATCCCTGCTTTTTAAGCTCAAAGCACGTTTCATACGCTTTATATTCCTTATATTTCTTGTAATTATTCCGGTTCTGCGCGTGCATAAGATAAAAGTCAAAATATGTAACGCCGCACAGCTGCAGTTGGCTTTTGAAAAACGGTATTATTTCCTCGTTACTGTTAAAATAAGTATCCGACAGCTTGTTTGTCAAAAGGAATTTATCACGGCTGTATCTTTTTGATACGCAGTCGCGTATAGCAGTTTCGCTCTTGCCGTTGATATAACCGTGCGCCGTGTCAAAATAATTAAAGCCTGCGGCTATAAACGCATCTGTCATTTCGCAAAACTGTTTTAAATCAACCTCATCGCCTGTCATAGGCAGTCTCATACAGCCAAAACCGAAATTGCCGTTGATCTCTTCAAAAAATCTGTTTTTTTCCATTTTAATAATCTCCGTAATTATGGTTTATTAAATATCGTTTGTATTTTTTCTTTTTACGTATTCCGAAAGCGTCAACGCCGCATCGTGACCCAATTTTGAAAGTCCCATGGCGCTGAAATGACCGCCTACGTAAGGATTCATATATTCCGGCATTTCATTCAAACGCGTAGCTTCATCAGTCAGCATCAGAAACAAACCGTCCGTTGCGCACGCTCTGTCCTGTGCTTTTATTATTTCATCATCTCTTTCATCGTTTGTAAATCTTCCGACGCGGATGACGCCGAAACGGGATATACCCAAATCGGATTTCAGTGCGTGCGCTAATTGTCTGATCTCTCTGAAATACGTTTCCGTATCCTTTGATATTATCGCGTCACTCTCGCCCTGCAGCCATACTATATAAACATCGCCCGAAAAGTCTTTTGTTTTATTTATCGCGGCTTTTGCTTTTTTTACTATGATATCATAGCCTTTACCGGCAGGCATAAAGTAATCTATCGTCTCCGCACCTTTAGCCGCGCCGACTGCAGTCACTTCTCTGCCCGTCTCTTTTGTATATATGCGGCAAAACTCAGGTATGAGCGACGTGTTTCCGTAAGCGGAGCCGCCTAAAGCGTGCTTTTCGTGCCACGTCATACCCATATTATCCTCGTACGCGACGCCCGCCGTACCGTCATATAAAAGGTTTTCTCCAAACGGGTCGCAGAGCGGAACGAGAGCGTCCGTCGCATACTTGTATTCATACGCGTGCGGTACGACGGAACCGTCAAGCAGTTTTTCCGTCTGTCCCTCCATATTACTCTGACCCGAAAAAATTATAACGTCCGTCATTTTATCTTATAAGAAGCGTCTTTACGTTTTTGCCTTTTTTCGCATCGTCAAAAGCTTTATTCGTATCTTCTATTTTATAAAAAGTGCCGAGACTCAACACGGTTTTTTGTAGCTTTTCATTTTCAGACAAAAACTTCAGATAGGCTTTTACGTCGCAAACCGAATACTGAGATGAACCTATCATCCGTAAAGCCTTGAATGTGATGAGCTGAGGTTGTATTTCAACGCCGCCGCTGTTGCTGTACTGTCCGGGAATCAGATAAACGCCGCGGTTTCTCAGTATATTCATACCCTGCGGTACCGCCGACGGCGCTCCGGAAGCCTCAAAACAAAGGTCAACACCGAGTCCGTTGTTTTCAGCCTGAAGCTTTTTCGTTATTTCGTCCTTTCCGTCCCTGTCTAAATTGAGCACCTCGTCCGCACCGAGCTTCAAAGCCAGCTCTTCCCTTTTCCGGTTGTTTCCGGCGGTTATCGCGTAGATCTTTTTGACCTTTTCGGATTTCAGATACATAACGGCAAAACAGCCTACGGGACCGAGCCCCTGAACGACCGCGACCGTGTTTTCATCCGTTTTGATATTCGCGCGCTTTGCAAGTTCAAACGCGTGTATGACCGTGGGTCCCGGACACGCGAACACCGCAGCCGCTTTTGCATCTACGTTTTCGGGTATTTTTATAAGGTTCGATAACGGCGTATAGTTTACCTCGGCAAAGCCGCCGTAAAGATACGGCGCCTCGTCTATGCTTCCGCCGTTCGTCACCTTCATATTGACGCAGTTTGCGTCGTCTCCCGTTTTGCATAAAAGGCATTCGCCGCACGGGACGGCTATATCCGCTATAACATTGTCGCCGACCTTTAAGCCGTACTTTGCGGCTTCTTTTTCGTCACATTCGACGAGCTTGCCGACAAATTCATGTCCTATGACCGTAGGCGGCTCGACAAACAGAGTTCCGCGGTGAAAATGTATATCGGTACCGCAAACTCCGCTTGCGATGAGCTCGCTTTTGCCGTACCCGGACGGCGTTTTTGTTATCTCAAATTCACGTATTTCAAACGGTTTTTCGGGTCCCGTAAACACAGCGGCTTTTGCTTTCATAAATATCTCCTATTCAATATTCGTTATAAAATATTTACCGTATATTTCTTTGATTTTGTCAACAGTTTCTTTCGCCGGAGGTACTGTATTCTTATATTTATAATCTACGCCGAGCGCTTCGTATTTTGAGCTGCCGAGACGGTGAAACGGCAAAAGATCCGCGTATTCAACTTTTGCTGTAAGAAGATCGCGGCAGATATCCTCACACTCTTTATCACCCGTATTGAAACCCGGGATCAGAGGGATACGCGCGTGCACGTTTTTTCCCGAAGCTATAAGTTTCTTGAGATTATCAAGGATTATGCTTTTATTTCCTTTTATTACGGTATCATATAAGACGCCGTTTGCTGTCTTATAATCAAAATAAAACGTGTCAACGTACGGTGTAACGCAGTAAAACAGCTCATACGGCACACATCCCGCCGTATCGATTATAACGTCAACGTCTTTTTCTTTAAGCTTGCGCGACAGCTCTCCCGCGCCCTCGGGCTGCAGCATCGGCTCGCCGCCGGAAAGCGTCACGCCGCCGCCGCTTTGTCTGTAATACTCAATATCCTCAATAACGTCGTTTACTATATCGTCAGTATCCGTCATTTTGCCGTATGACATCATTTTGCCGGTCTTATATAAAAGCGTCTGAGGCTCTGCGGATATGTTTTCCGGATTATGACACCAGGGACAGCGGAGATTACAGCCCTTTAAAAACACCGTTGTCCTTATTCCGGGACCGTCACCCGTTGAAAAGCGCTGTATACAGGATACGTTGAGCTTCATACCGGCTGCTGCTGAGTCCTGCTCAGTATATCCTCCTGAACTTCTCTTGCGAGCGTTACGTATACGGCGGAAAATCCCGACACGCGAACTACAAGCGAAGGATATTTATCGGGATGCTCCATTGCGTCTATAAGCACCTCGCGGGAGGTCGAGTTTATCTGTATCTCCTGACCGCCGCGGCTGAAATAAACGCGTATGAGCGAAAGCAGTTTTTCACGTTTTCCGTCTTCAAACGCTGACGGTGAGAACTTCTGATTGACGACAGTTCCGCAGGCACAGCGTGTATAATCGGGTTTTGAGACGCTGAGGAGCGTTGACGTAACGCCTCTCGTATCGCAGCCGTACGTTGGAGACGCGGCGTCTGACAAAGGCTTGCCCGCAAGTCTTCCGTCCGGCGTCGCCATAAGAGCTTTACCCGCGTAGATGTTTGATATATTCGCCGCCATCGCCGTATAAAAAGCTCCGCCGTCGTTTGTTCTGTATTGATCGAACATATCGGACAGGGTCTTTGTGTACCACACCGCGTATTTATCGGCGAATTCGTCGTTGTTGCCGTATTTCGGCGCGGATCTTACAAGCTCCCTCAATTCCTCGTATCCTTCAAAATTCCGTTTCAATGCTTCCGCGAGCATTGAAAGAGTTGCCGATCTATCCGTAAAGACTGTTTTTTCTATTGCAGAAAGGCAGTCGCTCACTGTCCCTATACCCATAAGGACCGCGCCGTGAACTGACGGGTATTTTGCGCCGCCCATATTTATATCGAGCCCTCGCTCTATACAGCAGTCACAGAAGCAGGATAAAAACGGCGAGGTACGGTTTTCGGGGTCTGAAACGTATGACGCCGCGTTTACGGCTTTAGCGTAATTCCGGGCTCCTACGGCTAATTTGGCCTCATATATCTTCATAAAGTCATCCATAGAAGATATACCGTCAAGCGTTTCCGCGTCGTTATTGATCAAAATATCCTCTAAAAAGCAGATGGGATCAAATCTGCCGTCTACCCACGGCGGCTGCTTTCCTGTGATGAAGTTCTCTATACAGCCGACCATGCAGTAGTTTCTTACGTCTTTTATATCATAACCCTTGCGCATAAGAGCCGCCATATTGACTTCGTCGTTCATTAAAGCGGGATAACCGAGACCCGTGCCTATGACTTTTAAGCATTCGTCAAGGAACATATCGGGGCAATCCTTTGTTATGCGTGCAGAGAGATTCGGACCTGGCATATTTACGTCGCGAACGGCGTGGAGCACGCAGTACGACAAACCGTTTACGGAGCACTTCCCTTCCTCGTCAACTCCGCCGATACAGATATTGACAACGTCGTCTCCGCCAGTGTATCTTTTTTCACATATCTTTAAAAACGCGTTGGAAAGAAGCTCCGTCGCATAGCCGTCGTCTATAAGCCCGCTTTTAATATCTTTTTCATAAAGCGGGTAGAGGTACCGGTCTATTCTGCCCAAAGCCATCGCATATCTGCCCTCGGACACAAAACAGGTATGTATCATCCATACAAGCTGTAAAGCCTGCTCGAACGTCTGCGGCGCCAACTCTGTCAGCGTTATACAGTTTTCTTTGATTCTTTCAAGCCTTTTGCCGTCGTAACCGTCTTCGCCCTTCAAGGCGTCGGCTTTTTCCGCATATAAGCGGAGCTTTTTTATAAGCGCCTCAAGCGTTTTTTTCATGCTCATAAGGAACGCGACCCTTGAAGCATCGCCCTTATGCTTTTGCTTTGAAGCTTCTATACTCCGCAGCAGTCCGGGTATTCCCGCTTTGACCGCGGTAAAATAATCCGGCGCGAAATGGTCGCTGTTCGTGGAAAAAGTGCGTTCGGGATACTTTGTCATATACTCCGATATCAGCTGTCTGTCAAAGACGTCTTCTTCCGCAAAATACGGTCTTATACTTCCGACGATAAGGTCGTTTTTATAAATATACGGCGAGGCGTCGGTAAATAACGCGGAAATTCCGTCGGCACGTATATCCGATATATCCGATGCGGCAGATCTTTTGTACCCGACGCACCTGAAATGATCGGGACAATACACGCCGTCCGGTCTTTTTTCCATTTCCTTTTTCAATCCGGATAATAAAGACATAATATCTCCTTTTATTCTTCTTCGGAATAATTGTTCAGCATACTGAACATCGTTATCTGGTTCGTCTCGTCAAGACCGCGCAAAACGCCCTCATTTCTTAAAAGCTCTATAACGCTGTTTGAAAGCTTTGCATACTGTTTCAGGTCCTGAACGGAGTTGATCTGATAATTTTTGCACGCATCAGCAATATTAAGAGCGGCGCTCTCGCCGAGACCGCCGAGACTTGCGTACGGAAGACGTATCTTTCCGTTTTCAGGCAGAAACGCTTTACTGTCGGATTTGTTGAGCGCGACAGGCAGAAATTTGATCCCGCGGCACATAGCTTCAAGAACAAGCTGACAGGTCGTATAAATATCGTCGTCACGCGCGGATGCGTTCTGATTTCTGTCGTATTCAAGCATCCATTCCTTAACGGCGTTTTTGCCTTTCATAACAAGCGACGCGTCAAAACCGTCCGGCGCCGCAGTAAAGAACGCCGCGTAAAACTCAAGCGGGTTATATATCTTATGATATCCGAGTCTTATTGCGGATATTACGTATGCAGCGGCGTGCGCTTTCGGGAACATATACTTTATCTTAAGACAGCTTTCTATGTACCATTCGGGAACTCCGCAGTCGCGCATGGCTTTGAAATGCTCTTCCTTCAGGTTTTTCGGCGGTTTATTTCCCTTTCTCACTATCTCCATTATCTTGAACGCCATGCTCGGCTCAAGACCCTTATGGAGCAGATACACCATTATACTGTCGCGCGTTCCTATTACCTGGGAAATATCGCATACGCCGTCTTTTATGAGCGTCTGCGCGTTGTCGAGCCACACGCCCGTGCCGTGCGAAAGACCGGATATCTGAAGCATATCCGAAAAGTTTTTGGGTTGTGCATCCTCAAGCATCTGCCGCACGAATTTCGTTCCGAGCTCCGGCAAGCCGAACGTACCGCTTGACAGAGGCTTTTCGGAATTCGTCTCGTCGATATCCTGCGGCTTTATTCCGAGCGGCTCGCACGAGGTGAAAAGCTTGTAGACCTGCGGATCGGACAAAGGTGTGTCAAGTATGTTCGTACCCGTGTATTTTTCGATCATCTTGTACTTTGTCGGCACATCGTGACCGAGTATATCAAGCTTCAATATCGTATCGTGCAGATATTCAAACGCAAAGTGCGTCGTAATGATATCGGATTTCGGGTCGTCCGCGGGGTGCTGTACGGGTGTAAAATCATAAACCTCATACTCTCTCGGAACGACTATAATACCGCCCGGATGCTGTCCCGTCGTACGCTTGCATCCGACGAGCATATTGACAAGGTGCTGTATCTCCGCGTTTCTCAGATTTATGTTGTTGTCTTCTATGTATTTTATGACGTGAAGCCCGAAAGCCGTTTTAGGCTTAATGCCGCCTATCGTTCCGGCACGGAAAACGTTTTCCGCGCCGAAAAGCACTTCGGTGTATTTATGCGCGTCGCCCTGAACGTCGCCGGAAAAGTTAAGGTCTATATCCGGCGATTTGTCGCCGTCAAAGCCCAAAAACGTCTCAAACGGTATGTCGTGGCCGTCTCTTACGTAAGGCGTACCGCACAGAGGGCAGTTCTTTTCCGGAAGATCGAAGCCGGAGCCGACGGAGCCGTCGGTTATGAATTCGGAATTCTTACACTTCGGACATCTGTAATGCGGCGGGAGAGGGTTAACCTCGGTGATGTTCGACATGGTCGCGACGAAGGACGAGCCGACGGATCCTCTCGAGCCCACCTGATAGCCCTTTGACTCACTGTTTTCAACGAGTTTTTTCGCGATGACGTACAGAACGCCGAAACCGTATTTAATGATCGGCGTCAATTCTCTTTCAAGTCTTTCACGCACGAGAGCGGGAGGATCGTCACCGTAAAGGCGGTGCATATTCTTATAGCAGATATCCTTAAGCTCGTCGTCAGCGCCCTCTATGCTCGGCGGATAATTTCCTTTCGGTATAGGACGGACCTCTTCTATCATATCCGCGACGATATTCGGATTCCTGATTACAACGTCGTATCTCGTCTGCTCGTCAAGATATGAAAATTCCTGCAGCATTTCTTCGGTGTTGTAAAAATGTACGGCTATATCGTCATCGTCTATTTTTACCTTTTTACCGTGATATAAAAGGTGTTTTCCTATCTCGTCGCTCTTGTCCAGAACGTTGCAGTCGGACGTTGCGCATACGGGCTTGTTGTTCTTTTTTCCGAGCTCTATTATGCGTTTGTTGATATTTCTTATCTGCTCCGCGCCCGATACGGTAGAGCGTTTGACGAGCGCCATGGAGCATTCCACGGGCTGTACTTCAAGATAATCATAGTATTCGACTATATCGTCAAGCTCGTCGTCCGTCTTGCCGTCAAGTATCGCCTGGAACAGTTCTCCTTTATATGAACCGGTGCCTATGATAAGTCCGTCTCTGTGCTCAGATAAAACGGATTTCGGTATCTGCGGGTTTCTGTAAAAATACTTCAGGTTGGAATAAGATATCAGTTTATACAGATTTTTCAGTCCCGCTTTGTTTTTTACGAGCATAACGATACGTCTGTTTTTCTGCTTTATAAAGTCCGTGCCGCCCGCCATCGCTGAATTCAGCTCGTCTATTGACTCTATACCGTCGTTTCTCAACTTGTCGCACATTTTAAAGAAGATGTATGCAAGCATTTCCGCGTCGGCTGAGGCTCTGTGGTGCTCAAAATCACCTAAACCGTAATGGTTTGCGACGATATCGAGTTTATGACGCTTAAGCTCCGGATTAAGGTAGCGTGAAAGCGGAACCGTATCTATATATTTCGGGTCAAACGGAATATCGCAGCGTTTTGCCGCCGCCGATACGAAGTTTATATCGAAGGGCGCGTTATGCGCTATAAGCGTCCTGCCGCCCGTAAATTCGATAAAAGCTCTTACCGCTTCGTCTTCCTTCGGCGCGCCTTGTACCATATCGTTTGAGATCCCGGTCAGTTCCGTTATATTCTGCGGTATCTCTGTTTCGGGATCAACAAAGGTCTCAAACTGTTTTATGACCTCGCCTTTTTTGACAAGCACTGCGCCGATCTCAATGATCCTGTTGGAAAGTGCGGAAAGACCCGTAGTCTCCGTATCGAACACGACAAATTCATCGTCAAGCGTGCCCAGATCGTTGCCGTACGCGGCTTTCTGAGTATCGTCTACAAAATAGCCGTCTATACCGTATATGACCTTTATGTTCACGCCGTCCTTTGCAAGCGCCTCCTGCGTCAGCATAGCTTTAGGATAGCCCTGAGCGTTACCGCTGTCCGTTATCGCTATCGCCTTATGCCCCCACGAAGCCGCGACCTTTACCGCAACGTCCGGCGGTATGGTGGATTCAAGCGAGGACATCTGCGTATGAAGATGGAGTTCAACTCTTTTTTCTTTTGCGTTATCGCTTCTGTATAATCTCTTGATTTTAAGGATTGACTGCGGCGTCAGTACGTAATCTTTGTCATACGTGTCTATCTTTACGTTGCCCTTGACTGCTACCGCCGTTCCGTCTTTTATTGAAACGGCGCTGGCCTCCTCGGCGCTGAGAACGGATTTGACCTTAATCGTGCTGTCGTTGTCCGTTACGTAGAAATACACCGAAACCCTGTCCTTACCGCGAAGCTCCTTTGACTCAAAACCGAACGTTTCGCCTACTATGCATATCTTTGAGATCTGACCGTTTATCGTTCTTATCGGAACGGGATCTATTTCAAATTCTTCGCCGTATATTACGGACGGGTTTGATACGTCAAAATACGCCCTGCCCACGCTTATATGCTCTTTATCGGACAGATCTTCCCACGGATCGTCCTCGTTCAATGAGCTCAGCTTGTCCTTCAGCTCGCGCATTATGTTTTCTTTATCAAACCTGTTGTCGTCTTCTCTTTGCTGATATTCTCTGCTCTTTATCTGCTGCAGCGCTTTTTCCGCCGCCTCGCGCTCTGCGTTTTGTATCTCTATTTCGTATTTTTCATAACCGCTCGTTCCGTCGTCGATACGAGTCAGAGTCACGTTTTTGTTTATATCAAATTCGTCATATATGACTTCGGATATCTTTGCGGCAGAGTCCGCGTTTTCTATAAGCTTGAATCCGCCCTCCGTCTGCCATACGTTGATGTTTATCTCTTTTTCACCAACGTCCACGGTATACTTCGGTATCATTCCGCGCGTCATACCCTTACGCGTACTGCATTCAATGAATATTTCCGAAAAATACTCCTCGTCAAGCAGATTTGCATCATATTTCGGCGATATCCTTATAAACGTCATGCCGTAGAATTTACGCAGATTTTCCTCAGCCTCATAAAGCTGTTTTTTTGTGTACAAGCGAGAAAACTTCGTCACAGCGACGAAGCTCTTTTTATCATCACTTATCGTACTTTTGACAACCTCGCCGTCCTCCAACAGACGTTTTTCATAATTGTCGGCGGGTACGTATTTTTTGAAAATTTCAGAAAGCTTTTTTCCCATTACAGTTTATTTATTTCTTCTTTCAACGTGTTCAGCAGTTTATCGTATGATACTTTATATAACGGCTTTCCGTTTTTAAAAAGCAGCGCCTCTCCCTTGCCGCCGGCTATGCCTATATCGCATTCTCTCGCCTCTCCCGGTCCGTTTACGACGCAGCCCATCAGGGCGACTTTGATTTTTTTTGACGGCTTAAGCTCCGGCTTGATTTTGTCAAATTGCTCGCAGAGCTTTATCAGATCTATTTCCGTTCTGCCGCACGTCGGGCAGGATACCGTCGTTATAAGCTCCTCCGACATATTAAGCGCTTCAAGCAGCGCCTTTGCGGCGTAAACTTCGTTTACCGGGTCGTCCGTCAGCGAAACGCGTATCGTATCTCCTATGCCGTCGCATAAAAGCGAGCCTATTCCGACGGCGTTCTTGAGTTCTCCTATACGGCGTGTACCCGCCTCAGTCACACCGAGATGGAGCGGATAATCGCATTTTGCGGCGATTATCCTGTTTGCATTTATCATATTTGCAACGTTTGAAGACTTTACGGATATCACGATATCGGTAAAATCGTATTTTTCAAGAAGTCCCGCGTGGTAAAACGCGCTCTCCGCGATAGCCTCCGCCGTCGGTGCGCCGTATTTGTTAAGAATATGCTTTTCAAGCGAGCCGCCGTTCACGCCGATCCTTATCGGTATCCCTTTGTTTCCCGCCGCTTTTGCGACGGCGGCAACGCCTTCCTCCGAGCCTATATTTCCCGGATTTATGCGTATTTTATCTATTCCCGCCTCTATACATTCAAGCGCGAGTCTGTGGTCGAAATGGATATCCGCGACGAACGGAGTATCGGGAAAAAGAGATTTATACTTATATACGTTTGACACCGCGCTTTTATCCGGCACGGTAAATCTTATTATATCGCAGCCCGCGGAAATAAGGCGTTTAATCTGTCCGATACCCGCTTCCGCGTCGTTTGCGGGAGTGTTGAGCATAGACTGCACGGCGATCCTTCCGCCGCCGCCTATTATGAGGTTGTTTATTTTTACTGTTTTTGAATTTCTTTTCATGTTAAAAGCGAAATAATATCCTTAAACGTTATGGCGATAAGCAGAATGAACAGTAAAACTATTCCCGCAAAGTGTATATATCCCTCGTATTTCGGGTTTATCGGCTTACCTCTCACCATTTCTATCAATACGAACAGAATCCTTGAGCCGTCAAGCGACGGGATGGGCAGAAGATTGAAAACGCCCAGATTCATCGATATGAAGACGATTATATATAACAGACTCGTTATCCCGGCCCTTGCGCTTTCCGCAACTGTCTTTGTAACGCCGACGGGACCGGATAAAGAGCTGAAGCCGAAACGTCCGGTTATAAGCGAAATGAGTGACTCCCAGATCATTTTTATCGTTGAAAACGATGAGTAAAACGAATACGCGACTACGTTGCCGAACGTTTTTTTCATTGAGAAGACGGAAAAGAACATACTGCCGAAATAAACTCCGTCCTGCTCCTCCGTGGGAAAGCTTACTTTATCGAGCTTTATCTCCTCTCCGTTTCTGACGACGGTAATATCGAGGGGCTCATATCCCTGATTCATTATCTCATACGCAAGCTCCTGATAAAAATGAACTCTCGTATTACCGACTTTTGTTATCCTGTCGCCTACAAGAAGCTCTTTTTCCTGAGTCTGAACGTACGTATCGTCGATCGAAGCGACTGTCGTTCCGCCAATTCTGAAATTCGGCGTCAGAACGAGAATAAACATCAGAACAACGCCGATAAATATATTCGTTACAGCGCCCGCGCACATAATTATAAGTCTTTTCCACGGTTTTTTTCTGTTAAGTGCGTTCGGGTCGTCAGTTTCCTCGTCCTCTCCAACCATACTGACGTAACCGCCTAACGGCAAAAGGCGCAGCGAATATCTGATATTCGTTTTTTTGCTCGTATACGATACGAGCTTCGGTCCCATTCCTATGGAAAACTCTTTTATCGTCACCTTGAAGCATCTCGCCGCGATATAGTGTCCGAGCTCGTGCACAAGAATAAGGATCCCGAAAACGAATACGGCAAGCAGTATATAGAGAAAGGTCGTAAATCCGTTTGAAACACCGGACATAAGGTTAAGCATAATGAAGAAATCTACTCCTTATATGAATAAGCAAGCTCACGCGATCTTTTGTCGTATTCGATTATCTGTTCCGTATCCGTAAGCGCCCGGTTTTCCGTTTTTGAAAGCACCTTGTCACAGATACGGTATATATCGTTAAAGCCTATGAGCTTCCGTAAGAACATATCCGCCGCCGCCTCGTTTGCGGCGTTATATACGCAAGGCATTATGCCGCCGGCTTTTGCGCATTCCTTCGCAAGAGCGAGCATTTTAAAAGCGTTTGTATCCGGCTCGTTGAACGTGAGCGTGTATTTTGTCAGATCGAGCTCGTCTATAACAGCTTCGCATCTGTCGGGATACGTGAGGGCGTACTGTCCGGGATGGCGCATATCCGGCACAGCAAGCTGAGCTATCACCGAGTTATCATTATATTCGACCATAGAGTGAACTATGCTCTGCCTGTGGATAAGCACCTTGATCTTGTCATACGGCACGTCAAACAGATGCATCGCCTCTATGATCTCAAGTCCTTTGTTTGCAAGCGTCGCGCTGTCCACGGTTATTTTTTTACCCATGTTCCAGGTCGGATGCTTCATCGTCTGCTCAAGCGTCACGCTCTCGAGCTGATCGAACGTATATCCGAAAAACGGACCGCCCGACGCGGTGAGGAGTATGCGCTTGACTTCGCTCTTTTTCCCGCCTTTGAGGCATTGGAATACAGCGCAGTGCTCGCTGTCTACCGGTAGTATGGCAGCGTTATGTTTTTTCGCCTCGGCGTTGACGATAGGTCCCGCAAGGACCATGCTTTCTTTGTTTGCGAGCGCCAGGGTCTTGCCCGACCTTATGACAGACAGTGTCGGAAAAAGCCCGTTTTTGCCTGATACGGCATTAAAAACCACGTCGCAGTCAAGATCATATACGGCTCTGCACATTTCATCATAGCCTTTTATAAGCTTTGTTTCGCCGGATATCATATTATCAAGCCTGTTTGCCGCGTTTATATCAGTTACCGCGCAGTATTTCGGCTTATATTTCTTTATCTGTTCTGCGATCAGTCCGATATTTGAATGTGCGGCGATAAACACCACTTCCGCGCCGAGCTTATCACATACGTCCAGAACCTGTGTGCCGACGGAGCCTGTGGAGCCTAACACCGCAGCTTTCTTCTTCATCATTAAAAACCTCTTGTAAATTCAAAAACGGAATAGAATATGAAAATGACTACCGACACCGCGGTTATACTGTCAAATCTGTCAAGTATCCCGCCGTGACCGGGCATTATCTTTCCGTAGTCCTTGATGCCGAATCTTCGTTTGACAAGCGACATGAACAGATCGCCCAGCTGCGACACTACGGACAATACCGAAGCGGATATAAGAAGCGATACGTAATTCGGCTTAATATCCTTGAAGAATATAAGAATGACCGCCGTATAAATTGCAAATCCCACGATATTGCCGATTATGCCGCCTATCGCGCCCTCAACTGATTTTTTCGGCGAAATCGTCGGGCAAAGCTTATGCTTTCCGAATTTGCTTCCTATCATATACGCAAACCAGTCTGTCATCCACGCGGATATAAATATGAGCGGGAAATAAAACCGTCCGTTCGGCAGCTCGCAAAGCATAACGGTCGCTATCGTCCCGCCGAGCACGTAAAGACACATAAGCCCCGCAAAGCCGTTCGTTTCTATATTGTACTTATCGGGCATGAACACCGATAAAGCAAACAGATACAGAATGAATATACACGCCATGAAAACGTATATCAGAAACAGTCTGTCCGGTTCTATGTCTTTAAGTCCGAATACGTGCAAACGACAGATAAAATGAGCGGTCACCGCCATTATCTCCGCGGGTACGATTATGTACCATTTATTCAGCTTACAGCACCGCAAAAGCTCAAACAGACCGACGACTGCAACAAACAGCATATATGCGGTCAAAACCGGTGTGTCGGTAAAAAACAGAACGGGAAACGTTATTATAATAATTGCAATGCCCGATATTATTCTTTTCTTCTTTTCGCTTTTCAAATCAATTTACGAAGCGGCGGATCACAGTCCGCCGTATCTTCTGTTTCTCCTTTTAAATTCTTCTACCGCTTTGTCAACGTCGTCGCCCGTCATATCGGGCCACAGAGTATCCGTTATGTAAAGCTCCGAATACGCTGACTGCCACAAAAGGAAATTTGATAATCTGTATTCTCCGCCCGTCCTCACAATAAGATCCGGATCGGGAGAAAGATGCGTATAAACGCGGGCTGAAATGTCTTCCTCAGTGACGTTCGTTTTACCCTCTGCTATAAGACCGTTCACGGCGGCGCATATTTCTGCTCTTGCACCGTAATTTATACCGACGTAAAGAATTCTTTCGTTTTTGCTTGTTTTCTCCTCTACGTTCTCCATACGGCGTACAAGCTCAGCTGAAAACGGAGATCTGTCGCCAATGAAGATTATCCTTACGTTTCTTTTGCCTATCTTTTCGACGTAGTGGTCTATATAAAACGAAAACAGAGAGAATATAGCCTCTATTTCTTTCTGCGGACGTTTCCAGTTCTCGGTCGAAAACGCATAGACGGTGATTGCGCCTATGCCTATATCGTAGCAGTAGTTAACGATATTCTCAAACGTCTCGGCACCGGCTTTGTGACCGAATTCACGCGGCATATGGCGCTTTTTCGCCCATCTGCCGTTGCCGTCCATAATAAAGGCTATGTGCTTTATCGATGTTCCGTCCGTCATCAGACTTCCATAATCTCAGCGTTGCGTTTTGATGCCGTCGCGTCGATATCCTTTATGAATTTATCCGTCAGATCCTGCATAGCTTTGTCTGACTGTTTCTGTTCGTCTTCCGTCATTTCGGAATTCTTTTTCATCGCCTTGCTCTTGTCGTTAGCATCGCGGCGGATGTTTCTGATGGCTACCTTTGCTTCCTCCGCCATTTTCAGCACCTGCTTCGTGAGCTGTTTTCTGCTCTCTTCCGTAACCTGCGGAAATACGAGACGCAGTACCTTACCGTCGTTTGCGGGGTTTATTCCGATGTCAGACGTCTGTATCGCTTTTTCTACTTTTTTAAGCATTGAAGCGTCCCACGGAGCGATAACTATCGTACGTGCGTCAGCCACGGTGACCGTCGCAAGCTGAGAGATCTTTGTGGGTGCGCCGTAATAATCAACGGTAATTTTGTCAAGAACGGCGGGATTTGCTCTGCCCGCTCTTATCGTGGACAGTTCATACTGCAGCTGAGATAAGGTCTTACCCATTTTTTCTTCATACGGTTTTGTTTCAAGCTTCATTTTTTTATTCCTCCTCAATCACTTACGGTTATGGTTGTACCCGCAGTCTGTCCGCGGGCTGCTTTTATTATGTTATCGAGATCCTTGAGCGAAAACAGCTCCATCGGCATTTTCGCGTTCATGGCTATCATCGAAGCGGTCAGGTCTATTGCGCCGAGCATATCGTCTACCATCTGATGACAGCTTATTTCGGTATATCTTACGGCGTTCGGATCCTTTTTCGGATCAGCGGAATAAACGGCGTCAATGTTTTTCGCAAGGAAAACGGCGTCAGCGTTTATCTCGCAGGCGCGAAGGACCGCCGCGGTATCCGTTGAAAAGTACGGATTACCGGTGCCGCCCCCGAAAATGACGACGTAACCCTTGCTGAAATACTCTTCCGCTCTTTCCTTTGTGAAAAGCTGAGCTACCTTGTTCATCTCCACCGCCGAAAGCGTCACGGCTTTGACTCCCGCAACGTTGAGCTGATTTTCAACGGCAAGGCTGTTGAGCATTGTGACGAGCATTCCCATATCGTCGGCTCTCGCCCGCGTGAACTCCTTTGCGGAAGCTCCGCGGAACACGTTGCCGCCGCCGGTAACTATACCGACCTGAACGCCGCCTTCGACGAGCTGTGATACGACAGCCGCTATACGTTTCAAAAACGCGGTGTCAAACGGGTTTACTATCTCCCCGTCTCGCTTTTCAGCCATCGCTTCTCCGGACAGCTTCAATAAGATCCTGTTGTACTTGAATTCCATGACAATTCCCCCGATACATTCTTTTACATCTACCATTTTAAACTAATTTTGTGAATTTGTAAATACCATAGTGTGAAAACAATATAATATATAAAATATTATGAAAATATCCCGTCTGCTTTGATGCAAACGGGATATAAAAAGCGAATATCAGTCTTTTTTGACGAGCTTTTCGATCTCTGCGGCAAAATCGTCTTCTCTCTTCTGAAGTCCCTCGCCCTTGTCATACTTGACAAAGCTTGCTATCTTCATAGCCTTGCCCTGTTCCTTGGCGACGGATGCGACGTACTGAGCGACGTTCATGCTGTCGTCCTTGACGTAGGACTGGAGATTAAGGCAGTTGGTATCGAAATACTTTTCTATTCTGCCGGGGATCATCTTTTCTCTTATTATATTCTCGGGCTTGTTGGCGTTCTTCGGATCGTTCTTTATCTGGGCGACAATTATCTCGGTCTCGTTTTCTATAACGGACGCGGGAACGTCGGATTTGTCGAGATAAAGCGGATTCATGGAAGCGACCTGCAGACATACGTTATGTCCCGCCTCGGCGTAATCGGCGCCGTCTTCACATTCCATATTGACTATAACGCCCGTAACGCCGCTGCCGTGGATATAAGTGCATACGTTTCCGTCTACTATAACGAAACGACGGATGTTCATATTCTCGCCTATCGTATAGATCTTATCCTTGAGACTCGCCTCGACCGTGAACTCGGAGCCGGATAACGGAAGCTTAAGCAGCTCTTCAACGGTGTTCGGTCTGTTCTCGAGTATCGTCTTTTCTATATCCTTAACGAAATCACGGAAGGACGCGTTCTTAGCGACGAAGTCCGTCTCGGAGTTGACCTCTATCATAACGGCGGTCTTCTTATCCTCGGAAACGAGAATGTCAACGACGCCCTCAGCCGCTATTCTTGAAGCTTTCTTGACTGCCGCGGCAAGTCCTTTTTCGCGGAGTATCTTTATAGCCTCGTCAAAATTGCCGTCTGCATCGACAAGCGCTTTTTTGCAGTCCATCATTCCGCAGCCTGTTTTTGCGCGGAGCTCGGCTACGTCTTTTGCAGTAAAATTAGCCATTTGAAATTCCTATCCTTTCTTACTCTTCAGCAACGGGTTCCTCGGCGGGAGCAGCCTCTTCCTCAGCCGGCTTTTCCTCACCCTCGGGAGCGTTCTGTTCGCCCTGGCGGCCTTCTATAACGGCGTCGGCAAGAACTGAGCTGATGAGCTTGATGGCTCTTATGGCGTCGTCGTTGCCCGGGATCACGTAATCAGCGTCGTCGGGGTCGCAGTTGGTATCGATTATAGCTATGACCGGTATACCGAGCTTCTTGGCTTCGAGAACGGCGTTTCTTTCCTTTTTCGGGTCGACTATGAATATAGCGGTGGGAAGCTCCGTCATATTCTTGATGCCGCCGTAATTCTTCTCAAGCTCTTCGATCTCTTTGCTGATCTTTGCGGCTTCCTTCTTCGGGAGAAGGTTGATAGTGCCGTCAGCCTGCATCTGCTCAAGCTTCTCAAGACGCGCGATGCTCTTCTTTATCGTCTTGTAGTTGGTAAGCATACCGCCCGGCCAACGAACGTTGACGTGATACATTCCGCATCTTTCGGCTTCTTCCTTTATGGCGTCCGCCGCCTGCTTCTTCGTTCCGACGAAAAGAAGCGTTCCGCCGTTTTCGGAAAGCTCTCTGACGAACATATAAGCTTCCTCAAATTTCTTAACGGTCTTTGCAAGGTCGATGATGTAAATACCGTTTCTCTCGGTGAAGATGTACTCTTTCATTTTAGGGTTCCATCTTCTGGTCAGGTGTCCGAAATGAACGCCCGCTTCAAGCAGCTGCTTGATTGTTACTACTGCCATTTTTTTGTTCCTCCTCAGGTTTTTTCCTCCGCGGAGCCTGCCGTGACAATTGCACCTGCCGACAGGTTATTATCCGCGTGCGGTTTATTTTAGCTTGAGCTCTGCAGTTTTGCCCAAGCCGTGATAGTATATCACAACTTTAATTATTTTTCAAGAGCTTTTTAAAATAAAAATGCAAATTTACAATTATTTTACAATTTGAGAAAGCGTCTTTTCTTTCTCGGTATGCGCATATACTCCCCCTCGCATCTGACTATGATTATATCGTCGCCTATCCGTTCAATACAGCTCCACGGTATAAGCACGTCGTCGCCCTTTGAGATGCCTAAAAAATTGCACTCTCCGGGAACGATGAGCGCGGTAAGCCTGCCGCCGCACAGATCGAACTGCGCGTCGCATACGCAGCCGAGGCGTCTGCCGTCGCAGACATTTATCACTTCCCTGTCCTTCAGCTGATCGACCGTAATAAAATCCGGCATAATATACCTCCGTATGATCGTTTTGGTATATATTATGCCGGATTTACTGTTTTATTACAGATGCTGTTCTTCCGTTTTTAAGCTTTGTTTGCCCAAATACTCGGATTTATCAAATCCCAGTATCATAAGGAACACAAAAGGCAAAAGTATCAGTCCCGCCGCGAATTTTCCGCTTTTTCCGAACGCTTTTGCAAGCCTTAAGCACATATTTATGTATAAAACTACGGAATACACGTTCATTATCGCCATCGGAATTCCGAAAAATACAGCCGCGAAAAACGACGAAAACGTAACTATACCGAGGAATATCAAGCCTCTTTTTGCTTCCCAGCTTATATCAAACAACTTTACAGTTGAAAGATACGGTATAAACCCCATCCAGCCGGGCAAAGACGCTTTTTTGAATATCTTAGATTGCGCTATCGAAAATACAACGTACAGAACCGCAACGGCGGCAATAACCGAGAGAATTATTATTACACGTTGAAAGTCACCTTCCTGATACATTTATTGTACCTCCTTAAAAGCTGAACTTATGGAAGACTTTCTTCCCTTTTTTCAGTATAACGCCCTCTTTGATCTCGTCAAGCGTTACGGCTTTGTAAACGTCTGTGACTTTGTCGTCACCGAGCATTATGCCGCCCTGCTGTATAAGGCGTCTCGCCTCGCCCTTTGACGGCGCGAGACCGGATTTGACGAGCATATCGATCACGGTTATAACGCCGTCGGTGAAATCGCCGCCGGAAAGCTCCGTGGTCGGCATATCGGCAGCCGCTCCTCCGGTGAATACGGATCTTGCCGCTGCCAGTGCTTTATCGGCTTCTTCCTTGCCGTGGACCATTTCCGTCAGGTGATACGCAAGTATCTCCTTGACCTTATTTAACTCGCTGCCTTCGCATTTCTCGTATTCCGCTATTTGTTCAAGCGGTATGAACGTGAGCATCTTCATGCACTTTATAACGTCAGCGTCGTCGACGTTGCGCCAGTACTGGAAGAAATCGTACGGCGAGGTCTTTTCGGGGTCGAGCCATACGGCATTGCCCGCCGTCTTGCCCATTTTTTTGCCCTGGGAGTCTGTCAGAAGCGTTATAGTCATACAGTGCGCGTCCTTACCGAGCTTCTTTCTTATAAGCTCGGTACCGCCCAGCATATTGCTCCACTGGTCGTCGCCGCCGAACTGCATATTGCAGTTGTAATTCTTGAACAGATAGTAGAAGTCGTACGACTGCATTATCATATAGTTGAATTCAAAGAAGCTCAGACCTCTTTCCATTCTCTGCTTGTAGCACTCAGCGCGGAGCATATTGTTTACGGAAAAGCACGCGCCAACCTCACGCAAAAGCTCCACGTAATTCAGATCGAGCAGCCAGTCGGCGTTGTTTACCATAACTGCCTTGCCCTCGCCGAATTCAATGAATTTTTCCATCTGCTCTTTAAAACGCTTCGCGTTATAGTCGATATCTTCTCTCGTAAGCATTTTTCGCATATCGGTACGTCCCGACGGGTCGCCTATCATGGTCGTGCCGCCGCCTATAAGCGCTATCGGCTTGTTGCCGTGCTGCTGCAGACGTTTCATCAGGGTGAGCGCCATAAAATGACCTGCCGTAAGGCTGTCCGCGGTACAGTCAAAGCCGATATAGAAGGTCGCTTTCCCTTCGTTTATCATATTTTTTATTTCTTCTTCGTTTGTTACCTGTGCTATAAGTCCTCTCTGCACAAGCTCTTCATAAAGCGTCATTATTTTAGTTCCTTTCGGTTATTTGTTGTTTTTATCAAGCATTTCAGCCGCCGTGTCAAGCACCTTCTGCGTTATGTTAACGCCGCCTATGATCCTTGCAAGCTCCTTAATGCGTTCTTCTTTGTCCAAGCTCTTGCAAAACGTCTGCGTTCTGTCGTCGACGTCCGTTTTATATATAAGTATATGAGCGTTTGCGTTCGACGCAACCTGCGCCGAGTGCGTCACCGCTATCACCTGACATCCTGCGGCGGATCTGCGCAGTCTGTTTCCTATACGCTCCGACGTCGCGCCCGATATGCCCGTATCCACCTCGTCGTAAATAACGGTGTCTATATCGTCCTTGCCGGCGAATACGTTTTTGATCGCGAGCATTATTCTTGACAGCTCCCCGCCGGATGCGATCTTATCGAGAGGCTTGGGCTCGTCGCCCGTATTTGTCGCAACAAGAAACACAACGTCGTCCGCACCGCTTTGCGTAAGCTGTTTTTTCTTTTCCGTAGATATTTCAAACCTGACCTTTTTAAGGTCAAGATATCGAAGCTCGGAAGATACGAGAGCGCACAGCTTATCCGCCGCTTCGCGTCTTCTGCCGGAAAGCGCCGCCGCCTTTTTCAGCGTCTCTGTTTTTGTTTTTTTGATTATTTCCGACAGCTCCGCTATCCTGTCGTCTGATTTTTTTATATCGTCAAGCTTTACTCTCAGGCTCTCGCAATACGTTTTTATCTCGTTTATATCAGAGCCGTAGCGGCGTTTCAGATGTGTTATGACGGACAATCTGTTTTCTATACCGTCAAGCGTCTCTGCGGGATCGTCGCCTATTCCGGATAATAAACCGCGCGTCTCCTCGGCTATATCGTCTATTTCATATTTGAACGCTGTGAGCTTTTGTATGTTTTCGTTTATTATCTCGCTTTTTTCCGTCTCATTCAAAGAAGAAAGCGCGTTTATCGCCGCGTCGATGCGCTCGGACGCGGACGGCGATTTATCGCTGTGATAAAGATTTCTGTAAACGGATTTGACGTATTTTGCCGTCTGCTCGAGATTTTTTATCCTCGTTCTGTCTGATAAAAGCTGTTCTTCCTCGTTGTCCTTCAGCTTTGCGCCGTCTATTTCCTTAATCTGCCTTGTGATATCTTCGATAAGCCTCTGCTTTTCGCGCTCGTCCATTATGAGGGAACGCTGTTCGTTCACTGCGTCGTTCAATTCGGCAAAGGAGCTCTGATAATCAGACAACAGAGCTTCATCCTCCGCAAACGCGTCAAGATAAAACAAATGCGACTGCTCGTCAAGCAAGGCCTGAGACGCGTTCTGTCCGTGTATCGTTATAAGGTCGCGCATTATTTCGCGCAGAGTATATGCGGGAACGCTTCTGCCGTTGCATTTGATCAGGCTTCTGCCGTTTACGCCTATTTCTCTGTAAACCTCAAGTTCACCGTCGCAGTCAACGCCGCATTCCTTTATTTTGTTTATCTTTTTATCCGACAAAGCGGTAAACAGAGCGCGGACGGAAGCTGTATTCTCGCCGGATCTTATAAGCTCTCTGTTCGATTTGTCGCCTGTAAGCAGATTAACGGCGTCTATTATTATGGATTTGCCCGCGCCCGTTTCGCCAGAAAGAACGGTAAAACCGAGGTCGAAATCAATATCGACCGATTTTATCGTTGCAACGTTTTCTATATGGAGCGAAACAAGCATGACGTCCTCCGATCATTTTCCGATTATGGATTTCAGCCTTTCAAGTACGGTTTTTGCTTTATCCTCAGTATAACAGGCTATGAATATCGTATCGTCTCCGGCGATGGAACCGGCGACCTCCGCCCAGGATAAGCGGTCTATCGCGGCGCAGGCGGCGTTCGCCATACCGGCGTACGTTTTTACTATAACGAGATTTGACGCCGTTACACTGTTCAGCGCGGCTTCAACGAGTATTTTTTCATACTTGTTTTCAGATTGCTCCTGACCGCTGTCGGACGCGACGTATTTATACGCTCCGCTTCTGTCGGAAGATTTTGTAAGCTTGAGATCTCTTATATCGCGCGATACTGTCGCCTGCGTCGCGTCAAAACCCGCTTCGCGCAAAAGTATCGTAAGCTCCTCCTGCGTCGTTATATCGTTCGTTTCGATTATATCGAGGATCTTTGCCTGCCTTATTCTCTTGATCTTATTTCCGGCGTTATTCAAATCGTTTCTGTTCATTTTTTCATTTTCCTTATAAGTGTTTTAGCAAAGGGTTCGTTTTCAAACTGCAGAAGCTTTACAAAAAAGCCGCTTTTTTTAATTATAATCTTTTCTCCTATATCGAGTGGAAGCTCCTCGCCTCCGTCCGCGGATACGACCACGGATTTATCTTTTGACGAGACGTTTTCGGCGGTAAACACCACGTCGCTTCCGTATATACAGCATCTTGTCGTCCCGGTATGAGCGCAGACGGGCGTGACCGCGATACATTCAAGCCCGGGATCGATAACGGGACCGCCCGCGGACATATTGTAGCCGCTGCTTCCGGTCGGCGTTGAGAATATGAGCGCGGAGCTGTTATATTCGCACGGCGGCTCGCCGTCCGCGGAAACAGACAGCGACATCATCCTTGTCGCACGCGCCTCGGCTATGACTATATCGTTCAAAGCAGTAAACGTTTTTCCCCTGTACTCCATTTCAAGCATCATACGCTTCTGATAGCTTGTAAGATCAACGGCCGAAAGACGCTCTATGTTTTCCGGCTCAAGCGACGCGAGATATCCTATCTTGCCGAGGTTTATACCTGCGACGGCAACGTCTGCCGCCGCCGCGTTTTTTGCAACGTCAAGTATCGTTCCGTCGCCGCCCAGAACAACGGCGCAGTCGTAATCAGACAGATCTTTGACGCCGTAACATGACAAAACGTCCGCTTTTATACCGTTATCGGAAAGAAGCTTTCCGATCTTTTTCGTAATTATAAGGTCAGGGTCTTTATAAAGATTTGGTATGACTGCAAATTTACTCAAATCCGCCTCCGTATTTAACTGTTATTTGATAAAGTAAGAAACAAACTCAACGTTTCCGTCACCGCCTTTTATGACGGACGTATCCGTTCCTTTATGTTCAAAACCCGCGTTTTCGGCGGAAGATATAACTTTTTGTATAACGTCCTCATAGCAGTTTTTGTTCGCTATGCCGTGCTTTCCTATATTTTCCCGCCCGGCTTCAAACTGCGGCTTTATAAGCGTAATGAACCTGCCGCCGGGCTTCAGGACCGAATAAACGTTTTTATGAAGCAGAGTTTGTGATATGAAAGAAACGTCCATAACGGCGGTATCGCACAACTCATTGAAGGTATCCCGAGAAAGGGTTCTTGCGTTATAGTCTTCTATGTCGACGACTCTTTCATCGGATAAAAGCGACGCGTCAAGCTGACCGTGACCGCTGTCGATGCAATACACTTTTTTTGCGCCGTGCTGTAAAAGACAGTCTGTAAATCCGCCGGTCGACGCGCCTACGTCTACGCATATATCGCCTTTTACCGTGATATTGAACCGTGAGAGCGCGTATTCAAGCTTATATCCCCCGCGGCTGACGTATTTTTCCTTTTCCGTTACCGTTAGCACGGAATCAACGTCCAGAAGCTCGGACGACTTAAGGATGAGCCGCCCGTTGCAGAACGCCTTGCCCTCCGATATAAGGATCTGCGCCGACGATCTGCTTTTTGCGATACCTTTTATGAATAAAAGCCTGTCCGCTCTTTCCGTTATCATTTTGTATCCTTTTTTTCGTTTGTTTTGCGGCGTGAAAAAATGCTTAATACCTTTGCCGCGCCGTAAACGAAATTATAGCTGTATTTCATACCGATCGATTTGCCGAGAGCCTTTCCTCCGACGGTCAGACCCGCGATGAGCGACGTGATGATCAGATTAGCGGCAAATTCAGAATTCGGGTCGGTAAACAGCTTTACGATAATTGCCGTACCCGTAGCGCCCGATACGACGCCGGCTATATCACCTATGACGTCGGCGCAGATATTATTCATTTTTTCCGCGTTGTTGATAAGATATACGCCCGTGTAGCCGACCTTAAGCCGTCTTGCGGACATTGACAAAAACGGCTTTATATCAGCCGTGGCTATGGATATTCCGACAATATCAAAGAATATATTTATAAGTATAAAAATAATAAGTATCACAAAGGCGACGGCAAGATTGAGTTTTTCAAGCACCTCTGTTGACAAAAGCGTCATCAAAATGGATATAATTATGCTTATCGCCGCGACTTTGATCGCCCAGCCCCAATTGAAGGCTGACTTGCCTTTGTTTTTCTTATTCTTCAGCGTTTTTTTTGATTTGCTTAAGTCCGGATTATCCCCTGTACTTCGGGGAGGATTGTCTTCTCTTTTGTCCAAAATAAATTCCTTTCATAACAGAAGACGGCAGCAGACTGCGTAAACCTTGCGGTATGAGGTCGAGTACGATTTCCGCAGCTCTCACCTCTCGTTACCGATCGGCGGTTTCCCTTTATGAGAGGAGTCCGTGCGTCGCCGTCACGGAGACTCGATTGCCTTGTGATTTCCGCACTGCAATCCGCAGTCTGCCATATTTTATAAAAATAAACAGCCTAGGGGATTTCCCCGATTGAAGGTTTGACCGTTTTAGCCTCTTTTGCAGCGACGGTTTCATCAGGCGATAGCTTACGGCGCCTGGCCGGGCGCCGCCGCTTTGTTCCCGAATTCGCCGGAACCACTCAAGGCAGGCTACACTATCCACAGCAACGTAATGTACCGCGCGATAGGTTTAATCCTCTGCCCGTAATATTTCTTCGCTGGTACGTCAATACCACAAACAAAGGCCTCCACGGTAAGAGGGTCGCAACCGTATGCCGTTACGGCACGCCCTCAGACCTATCTCCCAGCACCCACCCCAAACTGGGCGTAAGAAGCAGGCACAAGGAGCTTCATCGATATGCCCTTTGACGGATTTTTAGGCCCGTCCTCAAACGGCTTCCCTCAAACTAGGATACTGCACCGTCCATAATATTTTACCATATTTTTTTGATAATGCAATAGAAAAATGCAAAAAACACGAATATTTTTTCACTTTTTACGCATTTATTTGCGTCTGTTGAGTAAATATTCCGCAAGTTCGCACAAATCGTCGCTAACTTTTCCGTATTTTTTAACTGCGTTTATACCCTGTTCCGTCAGTTGTGCGGCAAGCTTTTGCGCATCGTCAAGCGACATATACGACAAAACCGTAGTCTTTCCGTTTTTCTCATCGGAGCCTATCGGTTTACCGAGCTCCTCCTCGCTCGATATTACGTCTAAAATATCGTCGCGTATCTGGAATGCTCTGCCGATGCAGGCGCAGTATTCGTCCGCGTCTCTGCATATTTGATCGTCGTAACAGCAGGCAGCCGCAAGACCGAGCTTAGCGGTACTGCGCAGAAGCGCTCCCGTTTTGAGCGCGTTCATTTTGGTGAACTCACGGAAATCGAGTTTTCTCGTCTCGCCCTGCATATCCATCACCTGACCGCCGACCATTCCTTTGTAACCCGCAAGCTCAGACAGCGCCTTTACGGCGTTTACCTTCGCTTTGTCGTCTGTTTCGGCGTCAGCAATTATCTCAAAGGCTATCAGCGAGAGCGCGTCTCCTGCAAGCAGCGCCAATGCTTCCCCGTAGACCACGTGGTTCGTCGGTTTACCTCTGCGCAGATCGTCGTTATCCATACACGGCAGATCGTCGTGTATCAGAGAAAACGTATGTATCATCTCAAGCGCCGCCGCAAACGACAAAGCTCCCTTGTCAAACGGCTGTAAACCGCCGAATTCCGAGAATTTGAGCGTTAAAAACGGTCTTATCCTTTTACCTCCGTTTTTTACGCTGTACGCCATTGATTCCGTTATTACGGGATAATCACCGTCGTAACCGGACAGCAGTCCGTATAAATATTCGTTAACTACGCTGTTATATGATTTCAGGGTTTCGGCAATACTCATTTTACCTCTTCCTCCGTAAGCATTTTTACTTTTTTCTCCGCACAGTCAAGTATCTCATTTGCTTTTTTTATAAGCGTTACGCCTTCCTCAAACAGCTCAAGCGACTTATCGAGCGGCGTATCGGTGTTTTCAAGCAGCGCCGCGATCTCTTTTATCCTTTCGGTTATCTGTTCAAAGCTTTTCTCTTCATTTTTCATTTAATATCACCTCGTCGACGGTCGACACGACGGCTCCGTCGTTCATCGTTACTTTTATTCTATCGCCTTTTTTAAAATCCGCGGCGTTTGATTTCGGCACTCCGTCCTTTTCGATATAAGCGTAGCCGCTTGACAGGACTTTAAGGGGGCTTACCGCCTCAAGCTTTGCCGCGGCGGTCTCGAATTCCTTTTTACGATTAAGCAGGATTATGTTGAACTTATCCGCCGTTTTATCGCTCATCGCGTCAATCATCTGACGTCTGTCGTTTATCTGATTCTGATATGATGAAAGGGCGCGGGAGGAAGCGAATTTGTCTATCGTATTTTTATTATCCGACAGCTTTTTCTTTATTCTTTGTACTATCCTGTCCTTTTCCGCAGAAAATAGTTTTTTTAGCGCCTCGCCGTCAGGAGTCGCAAGCTCCGCTGCGTGAGAGGGCGTTGAAGCACGCACGTCAGCGGCGAAATCGCATATGGTAAAGTCGGTTTCATGTCCCACGGCGGATATGACCGGGACCTTTGAGCCGCGCACCGCGTATGCTATTTCCTCCGTATTGAACGGTTGGAAATCCTCGATACTGCCGCCGCCGCGGCCGATTATTATCACGTCTGTTTTCTGTCTGTCATTGAAATAAAGAAGTCCTTCCGTCAAGGTTTTGAGAGCCGTCGCGCCCTGCACCACTGCGGGATATATGATAAGCTCGCACGATGGGTACCTGCTTGTCGCTATGTTTATTATATCGCGTACAGCCGCGCCGGTCTGAGAGGTTATTACGCCTATCTTATCCGGGTATTTCGGCAGAGGTCTTTTCAGCTTTTCGTCAAATATGCCCTTTGCTTCAAGCATTTTTCTGATACGCTCGGCTTCTATATAAAGCGCGCCTATACCGTCGTTTATTATATCGGAAACGTAGAGCTGATACCTTCCGTCCTGCGCGTATACGCTTATATATCCCGTACATATCACTTTCATCCCGTTTTCCGGGATGATTTTCAGTTTTACGTTCTGCGATCGGTACATAACGCATTTCAGCTGCGCTTTGTCGTCCTTAAGCGTGAAATACATATGCCCGCTTGCAAAATGATGGTTGAAATTCGATATCTCGCCGGATACGGAGACGGAACGCAGATAAGGCGAGCCGTCTATCATCATTTTTATAAACTCCGTGACCTGAGTTACGGTAAGTTGTCTATTTTCCATTTATCACCTTTTGATAAGTTATAAGCGCCGTTCCCGCCGCGTTATCGGCTGAGAATGCGGGTTTTGCAAAATAAGCGCCGTATTTATTTATAAAATAATTCCTTAGATATGCGTTTGACGATACGCCGCCTGAAAAAAGAAGAGGCAGTTTTTTTTCCGAAAATGCGTTTTCCGTCATTTTATCTATCGTCTCTTTTATCGCTTCCAAAACGTACGCGGCGATAAAAGACGGAGCACAACCATCTTTTTTAAGCTTTTCCGCCTTGTTTTCAAAGCCGGAAAGATTACAGTCGCATCCGTTGACGCATACTTTTATTTTCGGTATTTTATCCGTGTTCTTCTCCGACAGGCGCTCAAGCTCGGCGCCGCACGGGAAACTCATCCCGAGCATTACGCCTACTCTGTCTATAAGCTGTCCCGCGGTTATGTCAAGCGTTTTGCCCGTAATATCACACGCGCAGCTTTCGCCGTCATAACTCACCGTAAGCAGCTCTAATGTACCTCCGGAAAGATGATATGCGTAAAACCGGTCATATTCCGGCATTTCAGAGGAATAAACCGCCGCTTTTATATGTCCCTCCTGGTGCGAATTATAATACACGGGGATATTCAAGGCTTTTGATACGGAAGCCGCTGCGGCTGTACCGCACAAAAAACATGGCATATATGAGCCTTCAACACTGCGCGGCTTATCGCTGCACCCTACGGCTTTTATCTTTGATATATCCGATTCTATTTTTTCAAAAGCGACAGGAAGATTGACGGTGTGGGAAAACACGGCGTCGCTTTGCCGCAGACCCGCGCCGCCTTCTTTTACCTTAAGCGGTACTTTTATATTTTCCGTTATCTCTCCGTCAACACATAAGGCAAGCGACGTGGTGTAATTGCTTGTGTCTATGCCTAAAACGGAAATGCTCATTTCATCAGTCCTTCGCCTTTTATCGCGGAATTCAATACGCCGTTTATGAATGCGGGCGCCTGCTCGGTATCATATTTTTTGGCAAGCTCCACTGCCTCGTTCATCGCTGCGGCGGAAGGAACGTCATCAAGATATTTGCATTCGTAAATGCAAAGACGCATTATGGATAAGGAAACGCGCGATATTCTCTCAAGCTTCCAGCCGACCGCGTATTTCGCTATAACGGCGTCTATTTTCTCTGCTTCGTTTATAACGCCGTAAAACACGGTCTTCAGATACGCGTCGTCGCTGTAGCCGTAAAGCTCCGCTGAGGTTTCGTACAGCTCGGACGGATCCTCCGTATCCGTGTTGAACGTGTATTCGTAAAGCAGACAAAAAGCCTGTTCGCGCAGTTTTGTTCTCGGTGTTCTTTCTTTGTTTTCCATATGTTTTGTCCTTTATAACATAAACAAGCCCGGAGGTGTCCCGTCCGAGCTCGTTATCGTTTTATCAGCCTTATTCGGCAGGCTCGGCGGCAGTTTCCTCGCCTGTATCTTCACTCTGTATCTCGCGGTAATCGAAAGATATGGTCTTTCTTTCGCTTATCATTTCCTCCGTAAGATCGTTTATTATCTCGTCCTCTTCCTCTTCGTCGTAATAATAGCAGATCCAGCGGTGCTCTTCGTCGTTCTCAAGATTGCCTATCTTTACTACGCGTTTTCCGTCTTCGGATAAGGTGATTCCGAGCGCGGACATAACAGTCGCAACGTCCTCACCCTTTTCGTTCTGATAAACGGTCTGCAGATACTTGGAAATGGTGAGCTCCGATTTTTCTCCCAGAGCGCTGAAATTTGTCTCGGGCGTTATTGTGACCTCTCCGTTGTTTATTTCAAAAGCAACGTTGAACGAGCGGTAAGTTTTTTCAACGAGCGCAATGACTACGCTGTCATAAGTATTCAGCTTTGTTTTAAAAGCGTCGACTACTTCGCCGTTGATCTTGCACTGCCATTCGTATATATCGTTTGAGCCGGGAGCTTTTCCGGCGGTATTGTTCATAACGGTGTCAAGCGTATATTCGACCTCTCCGTTGAACTGTGAAACGACGACCTGCGGAAGCTCCGCGTTTTTGTCCTTTGCTCTTACGGCAAGCTCAAGAGCGTACATCGGCGTAGGAGTGAGACGGTATAACTGGCGGGCGTATTCCTCGGTCCATAAACCGCCTTCGGTCGTTTCCTCAACAAGCTCCGTTTCATCTATCGGAGCGACTCTTATCGCCTCGCTTGATAAAAGCGTCTTGTTGTTGTTGCCGTAAACGTATATGGATACGTACGCGTTTTTATCACTGTACTGGCTTCCCGCCGTGTTGCAGGACGCAAGCGCAATTATCATAACGGCCGCAAGTATCACTGTGATCGTTCTTTTGAATTTCATACGGAAATACTCCTTTTCAAAGTGAAAAATACAATTCTTTTATGATTATACTACATTTAAATGAAAATGTCAAGATTTTTTATATATTTTATTTTATCCGGCGGGAATATCGGTCTCCTCGGGCTCCGTCTCGTATTCCTCGTAAGGATCATACGTGTATTCGTTGTGGACCGTGCAGACCTTTAAGGGATTGGGAGTAAACATATATCCCGAATCTTCTATATCGACGTATATCGAGAAATTCCTCTCGGGAGCGAGCACCCACACCTTTTCCGTAGTATGCTGGCAGTATTCGTTTGCTATCTTGCCGGTTTCCGTGCAGTATTTTACGGCTACGTGCTGCGTGCAGTAGGTCGTGGGCTGCGTGCCGTTAATAAAGTATCCGACTTCCGCTCTTCCTCCGCGCGGATCGTGTCCGCAAACGTCGGGATTGTATAACTGTCCCGAATCCTTGCAGACCGTTACCTGAACGATATCGCCGATGACGGGAAATTCCTTTATAAGCTCCGTGCCCTCTTTTTTAGCTTCGTCGTACATTTCCTTGTGAAGCTTTACCATTACGTTATCGAAAATGGACATAGCCGGGTTCGGTCTGTAATTCGTTCTCAGAGGAGACGGCTCTACGAAACCGTACCATACGGCGCCGACGTAATACGGGGTGAAACCGCAGAACCACCTGTCGTACTCGTGCATAGAAGTACCCGTCTTGCCTGCGCAAACGGTCATATCGTCTATTTTAATATAGCTGAAATACGGTTTTACGACGTTTTCCATAAGCTTCGTCATAACGGAGCAGGTCGCCGTGCTGAACACGACCGTGCTTTCAAGCTTGTTGTCTATTACGACGTTGCCCTGTGAATCGAGGACCTTGGTATACGTTCTGCTTTTGTTGTGGATACCGCCGTTCGTAAACGTGGTGTATGCGCTCGCCATTTCACGCACGGTGAGACCGAGCGTCGTGGCGCCGAGTGCGAGAGGCGCTATATCAAGGTCGGACATCGTAACGCCGTTCTTGTTCGTATATGACTCCACGAGGTTGTATATACCGAGCTTTTTCAGATATTCGTACGAGCGCTCGACCGTTACTCTGCGAAGCACCTTGACCGCAACGGTGTTGAGAGACTGCTGTACCGCGTAGCTGACATTAACAAGCCCAAGATATCTGTGGTTTACGTTCTGAGGCCACGGCTTCTTGTCTGAGGTTATCTGGTCCGGCGAGTCGTCGACGACCGTGCCCCAGTTTATTATACCGAGGTCTATACCGGGGCCGTAGGTGGATAACGGCTTGATCGAAGAACCCGGAGATCTTCTCGCCTGCGTCGCGAGGTTGAATATCCTGCTCTGCGTTTTTTCCCATCTGCGTCCTATGATGCCGAGACAGTCGCCCGTGTTCGGGTCGCATACGACCATGGCTGACTGCGGCAAAATCGTATACGATTCCTCCGGGAAAACCTTATCGTCAAGGTAACATTCCTCAAGAACAGACTGGACCTTCGGATCCATACAGAGATAAACTCTGTATCCGCTTGAGAAGACCAGATTTGACGCTATCTCACGCGATACGTTGTTTTTCTCCATTATATCGGCTATAAGATCCTCTATAACGGCGTCAACGTAGTCAGACGAGACGTGGGACGTCGTTTTCTCTTCTTTCTGACTGTTTTTGGGCTCTGTGTAAAGCTTCAGCGGCTCGTCCCACGCCGCCTCGAATTCTTCCTTTGTTATATCCCCGTAAGAATACATCGTTTTCAAAACGGTGTTTCTTCTTTCAAGGTTGTATTCGGGATTTTGCTTCGGGTCGTATTTTGTCGGGAACTTTATGATGGATGCGAGCGCCGCGCCTTCCGCAAGCGTCAGCTCCGTCACCTCTTTATTGAAATATTTTTTCGCCGCCGTCTTTATACCGTAACAACCCTGCGAAAGGTATATCGTATTCAGATAATACTCAAGAATTTCCTTTTTGTTCAGCTTTTGCTCAAGATAAAGCGCGCGGAAAATCTCCTGCACCTTGCGCTGTATCGAATAATCGTCCTCACCCGTCATGTTCTTGACAAGCTGCTGAGTTATGGTCGAACCGCCGAACGTTGAGCCGGACGGCATAAAGAAGTTCTGTACGGCTCCGAGCGTTCTGTACCAGTCGACGCCCTGATGATCCCAGAAACGGTGGTCCTCAATATCTATGAACGCGTCTATAACGTAGTCGGGAACTTCTCTTATCGAGACCCATATCCTGTTTTCGCCTCCGTTTACGCGCTCCTCCTCAAGCTCGATCTCCTTGCCGTTTTCGTCATACACGAAAAACATAGTGGTACCGTCCTGCTCGGTGCGCAGGTAATCGACGTCAAGCGTCGGATCTATATTGTTCTTAAGATAGAATGCGAAAACGATACCGCATACGAGAGCCGTAATGATACCGATTATAAGTATCGTTATGAGAATGTTGAAAATATAGGAAACGAGGCGTACGGCAAAATGAAGTGTCAGTGACAATACCCGTCTGAACGCTTTTCCCCAGTATATATGATATCCGCGTTTTTCATCGCGCTTTTTTCTTCTTTCTTTGGCGCGTCTTCTTGCGGATTTTATTTTATCCGCGGCGTTTTTGAAAAAATCGCCGACCTTCTGCATGGCCGTAAAGAATTTATTGATACTATCACCTCCGATTAAAAGGCAATTATTTTTATAATTGACGATATTATATTATATCATCGTCAAACCGGCTTTTCTACAATGTATTTTAAATTTTATATGAATTTGGAAAATCAACGCACGTTTTCCGCGCCGCACAAACGTACCAGCGCTCCGCGCATACCGTCTGTTATTTCGACCGGCGCCGGATACGCGTGATATTTTCCGTCGTCCGCGCTGTACAAATACGCTCTGTCACGCGCAAATTCGTCCTCATATATCGCCAGAACCGCTTTTACCCTTACGATATCGGGATATATGTTTTCGTCGGCGGACGGCACTCTTACGTAGATCTTTTTGTACTTTTTCTCTTCCGTGTTTTTGCTTACCGCGGGTCTTTCCGTGTAATCCTCGTCAGGCGTAAGAGGCAGAAGCGTATCGCAGATTATTTTCGGATTTTCCTCATATCTCTTCTGCACCGTACCGACTATGAACACCGGCGTGTCGTACGACAGATATCTTTTGCAGGTCTCATACACCTTCGGAAATACTATTACTTCCGTTTCGCCGTATCTGTCAAAAACGGTGACGAAAGCCATTTCCCCGCCGCTTTTCGCGTTTTTGCCGACGATCTTCGATATGATGCCGCATACGGTCACTTTCTTATTTTCATATATCGAAGGCTCTGATTCGGATTCGTCCGGATCGTCGGAAAATGACGACGTTATATCGGCTATCTCCGTCGGCTTCAGGGCGGCGCAATGCTTTTTGTATCCGTCGAGTATGTGACCGGAGAAATAGTAGCCCGTCGCCTCCTTTTCAAACGCAAGCAGATCGCGGAACGGGAATTCGTCGATCTCGGGATATACGGGCTCGCCCAGTATATCCTCGCCGCCGGTCATTGAAAACATATCCATCTGTCCCGTTATGCTCTTCTTTGCGGACGCCTGCTCGCGCTCGAGAAGATCGCCGTAAACCGCGAGCATCCTGCTTCTGTAAACGCCGAAGCAGTCGAAAGCGCCGCATTTTATAAGCGCCTCGACTTGTTTTTTGTTGCAGTCGTACGGGACCATTCTGTGAATGAAATCTGAAAGCGACAGGAATTTTCTGTTTTCACGCTCCGCCGTAACGGCGCTGACAAAGCTTCCGCCAACGTTCTTTACGGCGAGAAGTCCGAAACGAATATTCTTTTCATCCCCGTTTCTCACTACCCGGTAATAGCTTCCGCTCTCGTTTATGTCTGGCGGGAGAACTTTGACGTTGTGCTTAGAACATTCGTTAATGTATTCCGCAGTCTTGTCAAGACTTTTGCTCAGAACGCTTGTGAGCAGCGCTGACATATATTCGGCGAAATATCTGCATTTCAGATATGCCGTTCTGTAAGTAAGGAACGCGTACGACGCGGCGTGGGATTTATTGTAGGTATAACCGGAAAACGACTGCATTTTAGAGAAAAGCTCGTCAGCGTCTTCGGCTTTCATGCCGAGCCTTACGGCGCCGGGGACCGTTATCTTACCGTTTTCCTCCTCGCCGTATATGAAAATATCGCGCTGCTGCTTCATTTTTGACGCGTCGGATTTTTTCATAAGCCGGCGCACGACGTCGGCGCGGCCGAATGAATATCCGGCGACGGAACGGAATATCTGAAGCACCTGCTCCTGATAAACTATAACGCCGTACGTAACGTCAAGTATCGGTTTCAGAAGCTCTGACACGTATGATATTTTTGACGTGTCGTGCCTGTTTTCTATAAACACCGGTATGTTCTTCATCGGACCCGGACGGTATAATGCTATAACCGCAATGATATCGTCAAAACAGCTCGGTTTGAGCTGCATCAGTACTCTGCGCATACCCTCTTTTTCAAGCTGGAAAACGCCGCCGGTGTCGCCCGAGCATATAAGCTCAAACGTTTTTTCATCGTCGAGCGGAGCCCTTGAAATATCGAATTCCGGCTCGTATTCGCGTATCTGCTTTTCCGTTTCCGCGATGATCGACAGATAGCTTATACCGAGTATATCGAATTTAACAAGCCCGACCTTTTCGGACATATCCTTGTCGTACTGCGTTATCGTTATATCGCCGGATACGGCAAGCGGAACGTATTCCCATACCGGCTTCTCAGTGATTATAACGCCCGCGGCGTGCGTCGCCGCGTTTCTCGGCATACCCTCAACGGACATTGAATTGTCAAGCAGAAGGCGTACTTTGGGCTCGTTGTCGTAACGCGCTTTCAATTCGGCGCCCTCCGCGGATCTCAGCGCGTCGGCAACGGAAACTACCTTCAGAAATCCCTCTTCCGCCTCGCCGTCGTCGTCGGAGACGACCTGCTTTATGCGCCTCGGTATCAGCTTTGCTACGCTGTCTACCTCGGAAACGGACATACCCATGGCTCTTCCGACGTCGCGCACAGCGGCGCGTGCGGCGAGAGTGCCGAACGTGATTATCTGGCTTACTCTCTCCCTGCCGTATTTTTCGGTTATATATTCGATCACCCTGTGTCTGTCCGTATCGGAAAAGTCAACGTCAAAATCGGGCATACCCTTTCTTTCGGGATTCAAAAATCTCTCAAACATAAGATCATATCTTATGGAATCAACGTCGGTGATACCTATAAGGAACGCCACTATACTGCCCGCGCCGGAGCCTCTGCCGGGTCCCGTGGTTATGCCGTGCGTTTTTGCGTAACCAACGTAATCGCATACTATGAGATAGTATTCATTGAAACCCATTCTGTCTATTATCGACAGCTCGTATTCAATGCGTTCTATATAGTCTTTTTCAGTGAATTTATCGGTATATTCAAGCGTTTTGTCTTCAACTCTGCGTTTCAGTCCCGCGTACGCGAGCTCCCTCAGATACTCTTTCGGCGTTTTGCCGCAGGGCGGCGTGTAACGCGGCAGATGAAGCGTATTGAAATCAAATTCAAACGTGCACATATCCGCGATTTTCTGCGTGTTGGACAGAGCCTCGGAATTCTTGCCGAATATTCTCTGCATTTCCGCTTCCGATTTCAGATAGAATTCGTCTGTTTCAAAACCTATGGGTCTGCCGTCGCTTATTACGTTTTTGGTCTGTATGCATAAAAGCAGCGCCTGCATATCCGCGTCGCGCTTTGAAATATAATGCGCGTCGTTTGTGGCTGCGGTCGGTATGCCGGTTTCCTCTGACATCTGCAAAAGCGCCTTTAAAACGGTTTCTTCTTCCTCCGTGCCGTGATCCTGGAGCTCAAGATAAAAACAGTCCGGTTCAAAGAGCTTTTTCATCATAAGCGCGTATTCTTTAGCGCGGGAATAGTTTCCGTTCAGTATCATCTGAGGAATATATCCGGCGATACAACCGGATAAACAGATAAGTCCCTTGCTGTGAGTTGATAAAAGCTCCAGATCTATCCTCGGCTTTACGTAAAAGCCCTCCGTAAATCCTTTTGATACAAGATAAATAAGGTTTTTATATCCCGTTTCGTTTCTGCAAAGCAGTATCAGATGGTTATAAGCGTTGTCGCGTTTTTTGTCAAACCTCGTCTCCGGAGCGACGTAAACTTCGCATCCGATTATGGCTTTTATACCCTCCTCCCTGCAGGCGTCATAAAACTCCGCGGCGCCGAACATTACGCCGTGGTCGGTTATTGCAGCGGAATTCTGTCCCAGCGCTTTTACCGCTTTCGGGATATCCTTTATGCGGCAGGCGCCGTCAAGCAGGCTGTATTCGCTGTGAACGTGCAGGTGTACGAAGCTCAATCCGTTTTACCTCGTTTTATCTTTTCGTATATTTCGATTATTTTTTTAAGTCTGTGATTAAGACCCGATTTCGTAATTTTCGGGTTTGTCATACCGGCAAGCTCGGACAATGAAGCCTGAGGATTAGAGAGCCTCAGCTCCGCCGTTTTCTGAAGATCCTCGGGCAGCTTGTCCGCAACACCGTTGTCGTATATATACTGTATTGCCGTCATTACTTCGTTTGCGGCGTTTACCGTTTTCTTTATATTTGCGGTATCGCAGTTTGTTGCGCGGTTTGCAAGACCCCTGTTTTCTCTTATTATAGCTTCATTTATGTAGTCGAAGCCGGCGGTCGTTGCGCCGATATAAGCGAGAAAATCTGCAATATCGTCGCATTTTTTCAAATAAATCACGTTATTGGATCCGCGTACCGTGATCTTCGGATATATTCCCGTTTCCTCGCAAAGCTCCTTTGTGTCGGAAGCAAGATTTTTATACGGTGTTGAAAGCTCAAGATGGAACGAACTGTCGGGACGGCTCACGGTTCCCGACGCTATAAACGCGCCGCGAAGAAAATACGAGCCGCATTTACCGCATCTGTCGTTGAAAATGTTTTTGTTCACGCGGTAAAGCGAGAGGCTGTCTTTTTTGAAATCAGCACCCATCTTCATTATTTCACGTCTGTCAGATACGGTTATCTTATAGCTGTTTACCGCACCGGTTTTTTCATTATCCTCCCGGCTCGTCTTCTTTTCGGAAACGTAGAGATTTCCTTTTATACCGTAAATGTCGGATAAAAGCGATAAAACGGCGTCCGCGGCGGGTTTTATTTCCGTGATGTATTTGATTTTTTCCCGGCTGAAAATGCTTGAATACGTCAGAAATCCCATAAGAAGCGATTTTTTGCAGCAAAGTTTTGTCGGAAGCTCTTCCAAAAGCGCTTCTTTTGTGTCACTTGAAAAAGACATCAGTCCATCACCCTTATTTCCATTTCTATTTCAACGCCTTCGTGTTCTTTGACGACGCTTTTGATATGCTCTATAAGATCAATAACGTCTTTTGCCGTCGCGCCGCCTTTGTTGATAATGAAGCCGGCGTGCTTTTCCGAGACCTGAGCGCCGCCTACCGTATATCCCTTAAGCCCCGCCTGCTCTATCATCTGTCCCGTATATCTGCCGGGATAACGTTTAAAAACAGATCCGGCGCTTGGATAGTTGAGCGGCTGTTTGCTTTTGCGTCTGTCGATATAATCGTCCATCAGCGCTTTTATTTCGCTTTTATCGGCGGGTTTGAGAGTATACTCAGCAGAAAGAATGATATAATCGGAGCTCTCAAAAACGCTGTGACGGTATCCGAAATCACATTCCGCGTTACTTAATTCAACGATTTTGCGCCCGGTTTTTGAATACGCTCTGACTTTTGTTATAACGTCTTTTGTTTCTCCGCCGTAAGCTCCGGCGTTCATGAACACGGCTCCGCCGACCGAACCGGGTATTCCGTATGCAAATTCAAGTCCCGTCAAACCGTTTTTATATGCGGTCTTACAGACTGTGGCAAGCTGTGCGCCGCAGTCTGCGGATATCACGTTATCGTTACAGTTTACTCCGTTGAGCTTCTGTGTGAGTATTACGGCGCCTTTACAGCCGCGATCGGATATAAGCACGTTTGAGCCGCAGCCGAGCACGGAATAACTTATATTCGCGTCACGGCAGAATTCAGCCGTGCACAAAAGTTCTTTTTCATTCTTCGGATATATGGCAAAGCATTCTCCGCCGATTTTAAAGGACGTGAATTCCGACGCTTTTTTATTCTCGTTATATTCTATCTCATTATTGATCAGGTATTCTTTGAGTCTTTCCATATTTTCTCCCAAAAAAGCCGTATTTATATATATAATACTACAAATATGTGCCGAATTCAATAGGTTTTGTTAAAAATTTAAGTTGAATGCTCTGCATATTTATTCAACAGCTTCGTTATAATGCACAAACGGTTTGTTTTACATTCGTAAAACGCGAACAATGACGGTAAAAACAGCGGCGCACGCGGTCACGTACGCCGTATCGCGCTCAGAGCAGTATGCAGATCATACCGCTTGAGCCCTCGTTTATGACCCTTTCCAAGGTCTCCGCAAACTTTGCTTTCGACGCGTCGGAGAGGTGATTTGTCTTCTCCGCCAGCCCCTCGTCCGCAAGCTCCTTCAGCGTCTTTCCGAACATATTCGTGTTCCAGAGGTTCTCCGGGTCCTCGTCAAATTCGTTCGTCAGATACTTCACAACGTCGTTTGACTGCTGCTCCGTGCCGACTACGGGATTTATCTCCGTGACGACGTCCACGCCTATCATATGCGTTGTATGCGCCGCTACCTTGAGTCTTACGCCGTAACCTCCCGGTTGCCTGACAATCTCCGGCGTATCCGTTTTCATATCGGAAAGGTCCGGCAGTACCACACCGTACCCCTTTTCCTCCGTATCCTTAATCGCGCTTATGTACTTGCCGTATATCCTCTCGTTCTCATGCATTTTTTTGACCGCGTCAAAAAGCTCAGCGTCGTTTTTTATATCGCACCCGGATATCTCGGATACGGAAGCATAATACAGATCCGGGTCGAGCTTTGCTTTGACGCTTATTTTTCCTGTTCCGAAATCTATTTTTTCAACGTTTGATTCCGTTATATTTTCGTTTTCACATAAATTCTCGTATATCTGTTTTGCGTCCTTTATTTTCACTGCTTTTTCCGCAAGCTCAAGCGCCGTTTCCGTAATAGATCTGTTTACGGGATGTTCTTTTCCGAGTGCCTCGAGATAAGACGGCAATTCTATCCTCGTTTCCGTTACCGGAAACTCGTATAACACCTGTTCGAGTATCTTTATTATATCCTCACCGTCAAGCTGCAGACAGTTTACGAGCGCAACGGGCGCGTTGTATTTTTCTTCAAGCTCATACGCCAGCATAACGCTTTTTTCGTTCTGCGGATTCTGACAATTCAGGATGATCACAAACGGCTTGCCGCTTTCTTTCAGCTCATCTACGGTATGCTCCTCCGCTTCTTCGTAGTTCTCGCGCGGTATATCCGTTACCGTTCCGTCCGTCGTAACGAGCATCGCGATCGTACAATGCTCTTTTATGACCTTTTCCGTGCCCGTTTCAGCCGCCGTATCGAAGCTCATCGGCTCGGTTGACCACGGTGTGTTAACAAGCCTCGGTCTTCCCTCCTCCGTCGTTCCCTCTGCGCCCGGTACTATGAATCCGACACAGTCGATCATCCTCACGTCAAAACCCGCCGCGTCGTCTATTTTGACTGATACCGCCTTTTCCGGTATGAATTTCGGCTCCGTCGTCATCACCGTTTTGCCGCCGGAGCTCTGAGGAAGTTCGTCTCTTGCACGCTGACTCTCATATTCATCTTCGATATTCGGTAAAACAAGCGTCTCCATAAACCTTTTTATAAACGTTGATTTTCCGGTTCTCACCGGTCCCACAACGCCTACGTATATCTGTCCGTTCGTTCTTTTTGCTATATCCTTGTAAATATCGCTGCCGTTCATATTTCCCTCCGTAATATTCCTTTTTGATACATTTATATTCACAATTGCCGCGTTTATACTAAAAACGAAGGAAATTACGGCTGTCATAAACAAAAATTCAATCAAACTTTGCGATTTATGTATTGACAAAACGGTATTTTTATTGTAAAATCATAACAACAAATACATAAGGAGGCTGTCATGAAAACAGTTGTTATAAAATTAAAAGAGATCAAAGACGTTTATGATTTCGTCGCCGTTGTGACCGCTTATCCGGGTGAGCTCGATATAGTAAGCGGACGTTACAGAGTAAACGCAAAAAGCGTTATGGGCATTTTCGCACTCGACCTTACAAAGCCGCTGAATCTTGAAATATTCGGCGATGATACCGTTGAGATCGAAGAAAAGCTCAAGCCCTTTATTATCTGAGTCACAAAAGAATTAAAACGGAACTTTTTTCATATATTGTACCGAAAATCATATTTTTTGGAGTACGGTAATGAAAAAAGTTCTTTCTTTATTTTTATCCCTTATTCTGTTTATATCCGCCTTTTCCCTGTTCTGCTCTGCCGCAGACTTTGCCGAAGAACTTGACTGCAGATCGGCGATACTGATCGAGGCGTCGACCGGCAGGGTGCTTTACGAAAAGAACGCGGATACGCCTTATCCGCCCGCTTCTGTTACGAAAATAATGACTGCCCTTCTCGTTTTCGAGGCGCTTGACTCCGGAAGGATCACGCTTAAGGACAAAGTGCCGGTATCGGAAAACGCGGCTGATATGGGCGGCTCTCAGGTGTATCTTAAGGTCGGAGAGGATATGACGCTTGAGGATATGATTAAATCCCTTATGGTGTCGAGCGCAAATGACTGCGCTGTGGCTCTCGCGGAATACGTATGCGGCAGCGAAACGTCGTTCGTTATGAAAATGAACGAGCGCGCAGAAAAACTCGGTATGAAAAACACAAATTTTGAAAACGTGACGGGGCTTGACGACACGACGAAAAATCACGTTGCCTCTGCGCGCGATATCGCCCTGATGTCTGCGGAGCTTATGAAGCACAGGGACGTATTCAATTATACAACGATATGGATGGACACAATAAGAAACGGCGCTTTCGGATTGACTAACACAAACAGGCTCATACGCTTCTACAAGGGTGCGAACGGTCTTAAAACGGGAATGACTCAAAAGGCGGGATTTTGCATTTCCGCCGCCGCAAAGCGAGGCGATATGCAGCTTATAGCCGTAATAATGGGCGCTCCGAGCCGTGATATAAGAAACGCGGCGGCGTCAAAGCTGCTTGATTACGGCTTTGCAAATTACGGTATATACAGAGTCGAGTCCTCCGAGCTTGAACCCGTAAAGCTTACCGGCGCTTCAAAACGCGAGCTTAAAATAAAGCACGGTGATTTCACCGCGCTTCTCCCGTCGTCTGATCTGCACGGCGTCACGTACGAAACAAAACTGCCGGACAGTGTTTCAGCGCCTGTCAAAAAGGGCGATCGGATAGGAACTATAGAGTTTTCTTCAAACGGCAAACCGATAGGCGAAGCGGTGATCTGCTCCGACGAGGACGCAGACAGGATCTCGTTTTCCGGGATCTTTATGAAGCTTTTATTTGAATTTCTTCTGATAAAATAAAATTTTAAACAAATATCACTTGCAATTAAATATATTTTGAATTATAATATAGGAAATACAGAAGCAAAGGAAGGAACAAAAATGGCAATTTCTCTTAAGACCAAATACTGCGATGGCTTCGTATCAAGCGAAGACGTTCAAAACATCAAAAAAGAGATAACGGAGGCTAAGAAAACTCTCGAGGAAGGCAGCGGCGCGGGTTCCGATTTTACGGGCTGGGTGCGTCTGCCTTACGACTACGATAAGGAAGAATACGAGAGGATACTCAAAGCCTCCGAGAAAATAAAAAAGTCCTGCGACGTTTTTATAGTCATAGGTATAGGCGGCTCATATCTCGGCGCGCGCGCGGCGATAGAATTCGTAAAAAGCCCGCTCTACAATACGCTTAAAAAAGATACGCCGGATATTTACTTTACCGGCAACAGCATAAGCTCCACAGCTCTGTCAGAACTGCTTTCGATCTGCGAGGGAAAGGATATATGCGTAAACGTCATAAGCAAATCCGGCACGACGACTGAGCCCGCCATAGCTTTCCGCATCTTCCGCGACCTTCTTATTAAGAAATACGGCAAAAAAGAAGCGTATGACAGGATATTCGTAACTACAGACAAAGCAAAGGGAGCGCTTAAGAAGCTTGCCGATCTCGAGGGCTGCGAAACGTTCGTGGTACCGGACGACATCGGCGGCAGATATTCCGTCCTCACCGCCGTCGGTCTTCTTCCGATAGCGGTCGCGGGCATAGACACTGACGCTATGCTCAAAGGCGCGTACGACGCGGCTGAAAAATACAGAAACGCCGAATTTGAAAACAACGACGCGATGAAATACGCGGCGTACAGAAATCTGCTCTACAGAAGCGGAAAGACGATGGAAATAATGGCGTCGTACGAAGCGGGCTACGCAATGATGAACGAATGGTGGAAACAGCTGTACGGCGAAAGCGAGGGCAAGGATAATAAAGGCATATTCCCCGCGTCCGTGATCTTCTCCACGGATCTTCACTCTCTCGGTCAGTACATACAGGACGGTCTGCGCAATCTGTTTGAAACGGTCGTCACCTTCAAAGAGCCGACGGCTGACGTTGATATTCCGTACGACAGCGACAACGCCGACGGTCTTAACTTCTTATACGGAAAAACGCTGTTTGAAGTGAACGCGAACGCGGAGGCGGCGACGATGCTTGCGCATTACGACGGCGGCGTTCCGAACCTTGTGCTTGAGTTTGACAAAAAGGACGCTTACAACTTCGGTTTCGCAGTGTATTTCTTTGAATACGCGTGCGGTATTTCGGGCTACACTCTCGGCGTGAATCCCTTCAACCAGCCGGGAGTAGAGGCGTACAAAAAGAATATGTACGCGCTGCTCGGCAAACCCGGCTTTGAAGAGTACGGCGAGGAACTCAAAAAGCGTATAAACGGTTAATTTTAAGTTAATTCCACCGAAAAATCATCAAAACGACTTGCATTTTGCAAACAAATGCTGTATAATGGTGACAGAAACATCAAACGGAGGTTTTTAATATGTTATCACTTATCGTAGGCGTAAAAGGAACGGGCAAAACAAAGCACCTGATAGACCTTACAAACAAAGCGATCGCGAGCTCAAGCGGAAGCGTCGTATGTCTTGAAAAAGGCAATAAACTGAGATACGACATTAAACATCAGGTCAGACTGATAGATACGAGCGAGTATTATATTGAGGACGGTCAGTCGCTTTTCGGTTTTGTAGCCGGTATCCTTGCAAGCGACCACGATATAACCCATCTTTTCATAGATTCCGCGCTCAAGATCTGCAAAAACGATATTGAGAGCTTTGACACCTTCCTTGACGAATGTGATAAGCTGGTATCACAGCGCGAAGGGCTTGAAGTTATCATGACGGCGTCGATCGCCGCGGAAAGCGTCACGGAAACTATGAACAAGTACATAGAAAAATAAATATCACAAAAAAACTCGCCCTTTGGCGAGTTTTTTTACGCTCTTTTTTCATCAGTTAACGGCTTGTCCCAGTATATCAGACCGCCGACACGTTTTGCAAGCGCGTCCGCGGTTTCCATAAGAGATTTTAAATACGCTTCTTCCCTTTTCTTTGAGCGCCGTCCTTTGCCTGAATATACGGTTTCCGAATAACAGGCGTCGTATGATATTGCAAAATCCTCCTTGTCCCTGTGCGGGAAAAAGTTTACGGAGATTTCATATTCTATCATACCGTTGTCCGTTTCGGCAGTCAGCTTTACCGATACGCCGTGTCTTTCCGTGTGGTTGTATAAATAACCCTTATAATACCTTTGATATACGTCTGTCGTTTTCATAACTTCTCAATAAACCTTATTATTCGTTCAATGCGGTGCCGTTTTCTTTTTCCATTATGTACCTTGTTCCGAGGTCCTTCACCGGTTTGAAGCCGTGTTTTATATACATATTGAGTGCGACCGTGTTCTTTTTGAATACGTACAGATATACTGTCTTGTCGGTTTCGGATAAGCATTTTTCAAGCACGTACGTTCCTATACCCTGACCTCTTTTGCCTTCCGATATATAAAAATCGTCAAGCTCATATTTTTCGCCGTCGGGACGGAAACAAAAATAGCCGCAAAGCTCGCCGTCTTTATATATCCGCGTATACTCAGATATAATCTTTTCTATCTTTCTTTTTACCCAGTCCATTGCCTTTTCGTAATCGAAAGACGATATATCTTCGTATTTGTCAACGGTCTCTTTGCAAAATCCGTATATTACGGGCGCGTCCGACGGCAGCGCCCTGCCGAATGTGATCCCTTTCATTTTTCGATCCTCATTTATTCAGATTATTGTAGTATATTATCTCATCCGGCATTCTGTAGCCAAGCTCTTCTCTCGCTATTTTGATAATGTATTCGTCGTCGAACTCGGCGTTTACGTCTTCAAGCAGTTTTTCAAGCTCAAGCTGTTCCTTCTCGACCTCGGCTTTCAGCCTGTCGCGCTTTTTCGTAAGATCGTTATACCGCAAGCTTAAAGACATGACGCCTATCACGAATATGAGCGACAGAAGCGCCAGGCTTATTTTGACGAATACGGAAGACTGCGATTTCATTTTTACCTCCGGACGAAGGACGTCCTTATTTTACTTATAATATATAATTTTACCTTTTTATTCTCTCTGATGCCGTAAAGCGGACGCAGCAGATTTTTTGTGCCTTTATATATAAATACGGATAAAGCGTGTACAGGCAGTGCGGCGGCTGCCGACGCTTTGAGAAGAAGCCTGCCGAGCGATATGTGATACAACGCCGTTCCCGCAAACGAGGACGCTATCATAAAATACCGGATCACTCCCTCGTTTTCCGCGTATATGAATAAAACTACTGCGGCTGTATATACGACCGACTGCGATATATCTGAAATCAGGTTATAAACAAACGGAAAGACACGCTTTTTGCCGCGCAGTATAAAAACCTGCTTAACGATCTCAAAGGGAAACCTTATCAGCCCGAAGAGCAAACCGAGAACGGCTCCCAAAGCAAGCGAATACAGAAGCAGAAGTCCCTGTCTCTCCGGTGAGGTAAACACGGCATCCATTATCTTTTGCCGAACATACGCTTAAGCCACCCGTCCTCGCTTCCGGCTGCCTTTGACGGGTAAAAGGCTGCGTTGATGCTTCCTGTCACAACTATTACGCCGTTTTCTCTGTCAAAGCTATCTATTACAAGATTTACGCCCGCTACCGCAAGACAACCGAGCTCTGTCGATATGACGGCTTCGTTCTCATTGAAGCCGATTATTCCCGAAGCGCCCGTTATCTCCGCTCTTTTTCTGTTTGTTATTTTAATTTCGCTTTCGTTCTGCATACGTATCATACCTTTTTTTATTTTATGATATGATACGTTTTTTCCGTTTATTACTCCAATACAGTATACATTTCCGAAGCGTCTGCTTTTGATACGTTATCGGAAACGTTTTTTATCTCGAATTTCAGTGTGCGCGAGCCGAAGCCGATCTCCACGATATCTCCGACCTTGACTTCATATGAAGCCTTTGCGACGCGTCCGTTGACTGTCACGTGCGCGGCGTCGCACGCCTCGTTCGCTACCGTTCTTCTTTTTATAATTCTCGATACCTTTAAAAATTTATCCAACCTCATCTATTTTTTCCTCTGTTTTCTTATAAAGCGCTTCTTCAGCGTTGATACCCGCCCGATCGGCGGCGGCGCAAACGGTGAAAAGCAGCTCTCCAAGCGTGTCGATATCGGATCTGTCCGTAAAATCCTTTAATCTTGCCTTAAGCGTTTTATTGTCACATACAACTGCGTGATCTGCTTTTCTCATTTTTTTAGCCGACTTCTGCGCTCTGTAAAGCGAAGGCAGGGCGCGGCTTATACCCGAAAGCTCCTCTTTTTCCGTCTTCTGACCTTTTGTTTCTTTTTTTATCTCGTTCCAGTTCTGCAAGACCTGCTCCGGCGTTTTTACTTCTCCGTATTTTTCCTCCGTTGAAAAGACGTGAGGGTGTCTGATTATCAGCTTTTTGCACAAGTCCGTTATAACGTCGTCGACCGTAAAATCGCCGTTTTCTTCGCTTATATCCGAATGAAAAACGACCTGCAGAAGCACGTCTCCGAGCTCCTCGCGAAGTATCACGGGATCATCTTTGTCAATACCCTCGATCGCCTCGTACGCCTCCTCAAGAAAATCGTTTCTTATGGATTGATGCGTTTGTTCTATATCCCACGGACAGCCGCCCGGAGAGCGCAGGATGCGCATTATCTTTCTTAAATCGTTAAAATCGTACTTCTCTTTTCTTTCAAATTCCACCATTTTGTTTATCCTCTGTTATATACTTTTTTTAAGATACAGATATTCGGATATCCTTATGTATTTTGATACTTTTATTGCAAAAAGATATACCGAACTGGTCATAATGACCGTCAATAAGGTCGATACCGTTTCCGTAAAGTAAATCACGGTAATTGAGTTTAATATATACGCCGATACGCCGCAGAGCGACGCGCAGAACGCAGGCTTTACCGCTTTTGCGAAATATGGCTTAATACCGCATTTTTTCTCAGATAAAACCGTATTAATAATAACGGCGGTGAGATAGCAAAGACACGTTCCGACAGGTACGGCGAGTCTGCCTATAAAATCAATCCGGAAAAGCAGAAGAACGGATAAAAGCTTTACAGATACGCCGCATATCATGGAATAAAGCGGATAAGACGGCTTGCCGCACGATTGAAGCACGGTATCGGAAACGGCGAGCAATGCGCAAAGCACGACGGACGGAGAAAGAACGGTCAGCATCGGCGCGGCCAGCGCGGACGACTGCGCCGGGAACACCACGTTCAAAGCCTGATACGATAAAACCCCCATTCCCACGGCGCAGGGCATGGAAATGAACAGCGCATATTTGTACGCTTTTGATACAAGCCCGTTCAACGCATCCGTGTTGTTTTTCGCGTAATATGCGGACAGGGCGGGCAGTACGGCGCTCGTCAGCGGATATATGAATATCATCGGCAGATTAGCGTACGATAAACAAAGCGTCGTATAATTCCCGAATATCGCCGCCGCCTGAGCCTCCGTGTAACCGGATGCGATGAGACGCGACGGGACGATGAACACGTCCGTCAGAGCGGACAGATTCATAACGGATGATGAAAGCGTAACGGGAAGCGCGGTCTTCAGAACGTCGGGCAGGACTTTTTCTTTACAGCTCTGTTTCTTATCCGTTCTTTTGTAAAAAAGCTTTACCGTTATGCAGAACACAGCCGATAAAAACGCGCCGCAGCTTATTCCGAACACGGCGTAAGCCGCCGTTATGAAAAGCCCGTTCCCGCAGCCCGATGAAAAGACGGCGAACAAAACGCCGAAAACCGCTTTACCAACGCCCTCAAGCGTCTGCGATACCGCAGTTATCCACATTATCCCGTGTCCCTGATAATAACCTCTTACGGCGGCTGACACGCAGGATAAGAATACTGAAGGCGCTATTGCGGAAATGCAGATATATGCGTTATCTATCCCGGACGCCGCCGCTATCCCCTTGGAAAAAACGATCATCACAAGCGAGAAAAAGGCGCCTAACGATGAAAACGCTATAAACGATACGCGGAAAATACGCGCGCATTTGCCCTGATCGTTATACGCTTTCGCTTTTGCCACGCATATCGATACGGCGACCGGAAGCCCCGCCGTGCATATGAGATAGAACCACGTGTAAATGTTGTACGCTATATTGAAATAGCCCATCCCGGTATCGCCTATTATATTCTGTACGGGGATCTTATATATAACTCCGGCGATCTTTACGATTATATTCGCCGCAAAAAGCACCGCGGCGCCCGAAAAAACGGAATACTTTTTCATTTTGTCACCTCTTTTACAAAATTCTATTCGGTGACAAAACGTAATATGTTTCAGCCGTAAAACGACAAAGCCGTATCCCGCAGTTTTTTGAATTCTTCTTCTCTGTTCTGTGCTAAATACTCATACGGATATTTCGGATTGAAAACGCGCTGTATCTTCTCCCCGCCGTCGCGCGTAAGCTTTGTTACGGCGCCCGCGCCCACGGCGAAAATGGTATGTACCTCCTCCATCATAAGGATATTGTAGATGCATTCCGTTCCCTTTTTGCAAAAACCCACGTTTTCAAGATTTCCCGCGGAGTTTTTCTGTCTGTACATATAATACGGTATATAATCGGCGTTCTTTGTTATGATCTGCGTATAGTCAACGCATTTTGCAAGATCTCTGTAATCCTCCGTAAACAGCTCGCCGCCCTCGGTAGTGAGAACCGAGCTTTTCTTTGCGGCAAGCGTGTGCGCCGTTATATTGTCAGGTGAAAGCTCCACTATTTTTTCTATGGTTTGGGAGTAAATACTGAAATTATCTCCCGGCAGACCTATGATCAGGTCTGTGTTTATGTGCGGGATACCGGATTGTACCGCCATATCGTACGCCTTGTAAAACTGCTTTGTCGTATGCATTCTCCCGACGTTTTGCAGTACCTGATCGCATAACGACTGCGGATTTACGGAAACGCGCGTTACGTTGTGATCCTTACAGATCTTAAGTTTTTCTTTCGTTATCGTGTCGGCTCTGCCCGCTTCTACGGTATATTCACGAAGAAGCTCCGTATCGAAATACATATCGATACAGGATAAAAGATCAGACAACTGCGCCTCGTCAAGCGTCGTTGGCGTACCGCCGCCGATATATACGGTAACGACGTTATAACCGCGTTCCTTTATAAGCGACGAAAGAAGCTTTATCTCCTCTTTCATCGCGGTAAGATAATCCGGTATAAGAGATAAAAGCTTTTTCGTCGTATAGCTCACAAACGAGCAATATGCGCATCTTGTGGGGCAGAACGGTATGGAAATATATACGGAGCAATCCTTTTCCGTATAGTTTTTGATCACTTTTGATTCATATCTTGCTATATCCGTCGCCAGTATTGCCTTTTTGGGATATAACAGATAATCGGAACGCAGGGATTTTACAGTCTGCTCTTTCGTCATTCCCGCGTTTATCCTGTCAAAGGCGAGCTTTGTAGGGCGAACGCCGGTCAGTATCCCCCACGGAGGATTGTATTTACAGAACTCGGACGCGGCGGAAAAAAGCGCCTTGCTTGCGGCAATGCTTTTCGTATTCTGTTTGGGTACGTTCTCCGTAAAATCCTCCGAATAGTATTTGAGCACCGTACGTTCGCCCATTGTGAGCGACGCTTCCGCGTAAGCCGTCTTCTCGCTTGACGATACCTTGACTATCGCGACAGGAGTATCTGCGTTTATCGTTTCCGTATTTGAAAATTTAGCGCGCGGAAAAAAAAGCATACATACCGTCTGCAGATAATAACTGTTTATGTCTCCCTCTGTTATTAGCTTCATATCATTACTTTTTCTTTTTCAGATCATTTGTGTCGAGCGTTATCGTAAACGGTCCGTCGTTTATCAGCTCGACCGTCATATGCTCGCCGAAAACGCCCGTTTCCGTGGCAGGCACGTACTGTTTTATATCGGCAACAAATCTGTCAAAATACTCCTTTGCTTTATCGGGCGAGGCGGCGGCAAAAAAATCGGGACGGTTGCCGTGTACGCAGTTTGCGGCAAGCGTGAACTGCGATATGACAAGCAATTCTCCTCCTACGTCGGACAGACTTCTGTTTATCTTACCGTTTTCATCCTCAAAAATCCTCAGCTTAGCCGTCTTGGCGGAAAGCGTTTTGATATCCTCTTCCGTATCCTCGTTCATAACGCATAATAAAACGAGAAAACCGGGTCCGCACTTTCCCGCAACCGCTCCGTTTACCGTGACGGAGGCTTTTTTTACTCTTTGTATAACGGCTCTCATTTCAGTTTCTGCTGACCTCCTCTACCGAACGGATGGAGCGCAGACGCGACATTATTGCGTCAAGATGTGAGGTGTTGCTGCAGGCGACCGTAACGTATACGACAGTTTCGTTTCCCGGATTCTGCTGCATATTCATTCCGAGAAGATTTACGCGCATATCCGCAAGCGACGACGTTATATCCGCGATCACCGTGATGGACGTGCGGCAAATCACGCGCAGCTGAGCCTCGAAGCCCGACGTTGACGGATATACCGTTTCTCTGTCCCATACTGCGGAAACGAGCCTTGACCTGCTCTCGTCGTTATCCTGGAGCGCAAGCACGTTTTTGCAGTCGCAGCGGTGTATCGACACGCCGAAGCCTTTTGTTACAAAACCGATTATATTGTCGCCGGGGATGGGACTGCAGCATTTTGCGAATTTTACGGTAACACCGTCAATACCGTCTATAATAACGCCGTTTTCGCTCTTTTTGTGCCTTGCCTTGTTCTGTTCCGTTATCTCGTCGACGGACTGCGGTTTTATCTGCTGCAGATCGGGTCTTATCAGTTTGTCGAACTCGTCGCGCAGCTTGCCCGATATCTTCGATACGGTAAGTCCGCCGTAACCGATGGCGTTGTAAACGTCCTCGACTTCGCTTATACCTATGCGTTTGGCGACGTTTCCGACTATCTCGTTCCTCTGCGCCTCGGTGTACGCCGTACCGTATTTTCTTAATTCTCTGTCTATTTCCGATTTGCCGACCGCGATGTTTTCCGGCTTCTGCTCTTTTTTGAACCACTGACGGATCTTGTTTCTCGCCATGCTCGTTTTGACTATATTCAGCCAGTCGCGGCTCGGCCCTTTGGAAGACTGCGTTGTAAGTATCTCCACGATCTCACCGGAAACAAGCACGTGATCTATCGGTACTATCATACCGTTGACCTTTGCGCCGACCATCTTGTTTCCGACTTCGGAGTGTATTGCGTAAGCAAAATCTATGACCGTGGAGCCCTGCGGGAGCGAGCGCACCTCGCCCTTAGGCGTAAACGTAAAGACCTCCTCCTGGAAAATGTCGATCTTCAGGGCGTTCAGAAACTCATCGGGATCGCGCGTGTCCTTACCTTCCTCGACAAGCTCGGATATCCAGCGCAGGCGCTGATCCATTTCGTCGTTTGCCGTCGCTCCCGTCTTGTATTTCCAGTTCGCCGCTATACCGTATTCGGCGACGTGGTGCATCTCATAAGTTCTTATCTGGACCTCAAACGGAATACCGTCGCGCCCGATGACCGTAGTGTGAAGCGACCTGTAGCCGTTCGGCTTGGGCGTTGATATATAATCCTTGAAACGGCCGGGCATTGAGTTGAACATCTCGTGTATAAAGCCGAGCGCGGTGTAGCAGTCAAGCTCCGTTTCGACAATAACCCTTATGGCATAAAAGTCGTATATCTCGTCGAAGCTCTTGTTTCCGCGGTACATCTTTTTATATATGCTGTAAACGGACTTGACTCTGCCCTCAAGCGTGAATTTCATCCCGTTTTCTTCAAGCTTTTTTCTTATCTTTTCCTTTGCGCGCTCAAGGAAGTCCTTGTTCTGACCGTAACGCTTTTTTATGTCGTTTTCAACTTCCTCGTATCCTATCGCGTCAAGATACTGCAAAGACAGCTTTTCAAGCTCCTGTTTGATCTTCTGCATGCCGAGCCTGTGAGCGAGAGGCGCGTAAACGTACATCGTTTCAAGCGCTATCGTTCTTCTCTTTTCCTCGGGCTTTGCCATAAGCGTGCGCATATTGTGAAGTCTGTCGCAGAGCTTTATGAACGTGACTCGCACGTCCTTTGACATTGCAAGAAACATTTTGCGCAGGTTTTCTATATGAGCTTCCTCTTTGTCTTCAAACTGAAACGCCGCAAGCTTTGTCAGACCGTCGACGAGCTCCGCTACGTCCGCGCCGAATTTCTTCTGAATTATGGAAAGGTTCGTTTTATCGGCGCAGTCCTCCACCGTGTCATGCAAAAGCGCAGCGCATACGGAGTCCGTGTCAAGCTCAAGCTCCGCGACGATAGTCGCTACCGCTATCGGATGCATTATGTATTTTTCGCCGCTTAAACGGAACTGTCCGTCGTGGCATTCATCCGCGTATTCAAAAGCGCGTTTGATCTTTTCAAAATCGTAATGCTTTCCCGTATTTATGAGTATGGTAAAAAGACCTCTCGCCTCGGCGGGATAATTGTTTATATCCGTGTAATCCGTTATTACGTTTTCGGTTTCGTTCATTTTATACCTCAGATCAGTTAAGTCCGTTAAGCGATGAAAACAGCTTTGACGACGTAAGCGGTTTTTTCTCCGGCGCGTCGGCAAGCGATATTTCAAACGATATGCCGTCGTTATCGGCGACCTTTATAAAACCGAGCTCCGAGAAGATATCGAGTATGAGTCTGAATTTGATGTATCCTATACCCTTTATCTCTGTTTTCAGGAACTTGTTTGCGTTGAGCGGCTTATTCAAATATTTTTCAAGATGCTTTTTAAGCTGTCTGAATACAGCCGCGCAGTCGTCGCGCGAGGGGATATGCTCGCTCTGCGGCAGGATCACGTCATCCTTAATATATTCATATACGTTTATTTCATCTTCATACGCACTGTAAACGCTGTCGGAATAACGTATATCGCGTATGAATATCTGTGCGAAAACGGCGCCGCGAAATTCGTTTTCAGACAAATTGAAGAGTATATCCACGGTATCCGTCGGCAGAAAATCAAGCTCATCCGTCTGCATATTGAAATACATACCCTGCAAAGCCGCTCCGTTCAGAGAAAAACCAACGCGCGTGTGCTTTCCGTTTTTAACGGGGATGATCTCCGTTATTTTCAGGTCGCGCATCATAAATACGGGCGTCGGGTTGCCCTCTCCGAAGGGCTCGAGCTTTGATATATCGTCAGTCAGAGCCGTGGTTATATCCTCCGGCAAAAGCTCCGCGTCCGCATAAACGCAGGGGGTAAGCATATCGTCGCTTATATGCGCTTTTGCGTATTCGCATATTTCTTTTTTGAAAGCATCGAATTCCGAACTTGAAAGCGACAGTCCGGCCGCGTTTTTGTGACCGCCGAATTTGATCAGATGATCGGAACAGGCGGTTATTGCGGCGAGCAGATCGAAGCCCTCTATGCTTCTGCCGGAGCCCTTTCCGTCGTTATCGCTGCCGTCAAACGAGATAAGTATGCTCGGCAAATGATATTTTTCCGTTATACGTGAGGATACGATGCCGACTACGCCGTGATGCCATGAATCGCCGCGCAGGACTATCATTCTGTCCTTTTCGGGATCGAACTGCGTACGTATCAGCGTTTCCGCTTCACTTGTTATTTCAAGCTCCTTGGCCTGTCTTTCCTTATTCTGCTCGCATAGCCAGGCGGCGAGGGTCTCCGCCTCTTCGTCTGAATCGGTAAGAAACAGCTTGACCGCCTGAGGCGCGGAACCGAGTCTTCCCGCCGCGTTTATCCTCGGAGCAAGTATGAAGCCGACGCTTGTGGAATTGAGCTTTTTTGAATTATCTTCACATACAAGCTCCGTTGCGCGCAAAAGCGCGGCAAGACCTTTGTTTTTGGTCTTTTTCATTTTGTTGAGTCCGTATGCCGTTATAAGCCTGTTTTCGTTCATAACCGGCATTACGTCTGCTATTGTGCCGAGCGCGGTTATATCTCCGTATTTTTTATAGCAGTCGCGTACCGCGTCAAATATTATTTCTCTGTCCTCGGCGGAATACTCAAACTGCCCCGTTGCGGTATAGCAATAATACGCGCATATCAGCTTGAAAGCGACGCCTACGCCGGCAAGGTCGGAAAAAGGGTATTTGCTGTCCGGTCTTTTCGGATCGATGACGGCGACCGCGTCCGGGAGCTCCGGTCTGCATTCGTGATGGTCTGTTATTATAACGTCCATTCCGAGCTTTGACGCAAGCTTTACCTCTTCCACCGCGGTTATGCCGGTATCGACGGTGACTATGAGGTCGATACCTTTTTCGGAAAACGATCTTACGGCGTCCCCGTTCAAGCCGTAGCCCTCTGTCAGTCTGCTCGGTATATGGTATGAAACGTCAAATCCGAGCTCGCGGAAGAACAGAACGAGTATGCTCGTACCCGTTATACCGTCAGCATCATAATCGCCGTATACCATTATTTTTTCATTATCACGCTCCGCTTTTTCTATGCGCAGTACGGCTTCCTTCATATCGGGAAGCAAAAACGGATCGTGCATCGCCGCATTTTCTTTATTTATGAAACTGACGGCGCTTTTTTTGTCCGTACAGCCGCGCTCCGCAAGAAGAGCCGCGGTCGCAGGCAAAACGGAAAGAGCTTCTTTTATCTCCTCCGCCGTGCTCGCGTCGTATTCCTTTAATTTCCAAATCTTTCTTCGTATCATATATGTAACTGCTTTCGCTTTATTTATCCGGTTTGAATCTTGACATTATTTTGCATGCCGTATTGATTCCGTCGGCTGCTGCGCTCGTTATCCCTCCCGCGTATCCTGCGCCTTCACCGCACGGGTATAACGACGGAATACTGTCGGAGAAGTATTCTCCGTTTCTCAATATTCGCAATGGAGAGGATGTCCTCGTTTCGGGTGCAGTCAATACCGCCGCTTTGTCCGCAAAGCCTTTTATTTTTTTATCGAATTCATAAAGTCCCTTTTTCAAAAAATCCGTAATAAACGACGGGAATACGTTATTTATCTCCGCTGTTATAACGGACGGTTTGAACGTCGGGACGATTTTTGTTATTTCGTTTTTTCCGCCGTACAAAAAACTGTCAAGCGTCTGTACCGGCGCGCTGAATCTGCCCGATATGCTGAACGCTGCGCGCTCTATGCTTCTTTGAAAATCAATACCCGATAGAAGATCCGCGGGCAGGTCCTCCGGCAAAACGGAAACGGCTATTGCGCTGTTTGCGTTTTTTCCGTCTCTTTTGCTGCAGCTCATACCGTTCGTAACTATACCGTCGCGCTCAGTCGAAGCGCAGATCACACTGCCGCCCGGGCACATACAGAAGCTGTAAACACCTCGTCCGTTTTCTCTGAAGCTGAGATTGTATTCTGCGTGCGGAAGAAATACGCGGTATTTTTCAAGTCCCTCACCGTACATCGCCGCGTCTATATCGCTTTGAAGATGCTCTATCCTGCAGCCGACGGAAAACGGCTTTTTCTCCATTTTCACACGTTCCGAATAAAGCATTTTATAAGTATCCCTTGCGCTGTGTCCCGCTGCGAGCACCGCGGCGTCGTAATACTCCTCGCCGTCCGCAGTTCTGATCGAGATACCTTTTAAGCTTTCACTTATTTTTTCGACTTTACTCTCAAATCTGATCTGTACGCCGCGGCTTAAAAGATGATCCGTAACGTTTGATATGACGGTCTGCAGTATATCCGTTCCGATATGAGGACGCGCGTCCGTCAGTATGTTTTCGGGTGCGCCGAAACCGGCAAGACGTTTAAGGACGAAGGTGCACGCGGGATCGTTTATACGGGTTATCAGCTTTCCGTCGGAAAAAGTACCCGCGCCGCCCGCGCCGAACTGCACGTTGCTTTCAGTGTCCAGTATCCCGTCCGCTTTGAATTTTTCTATATCCGCGGCTCGTTCCGATACGCTTTTTCCGCGCTCGTATATCACCGTGCCGTAACCGTTCTCGGCAAGCATCAGCGCAGCGAAAATACCCGCGGGACCAAAGCCTATGACGGCGATTTTTCCGTATCTCTGCTCTTTTCCGTACGTTACGTTTATATCGGGCTCAAAAAGCTTTTCCGCGCCCGCTTTATATATCGCCCTGTCGGACGCGCCGATACATTCGGCGGTCACGGAATAGACGAATTTGATATCGTTTTTCTTTCTGCCGTCAACGGACACGCGGCAGATTTTTGCGTTATATGCGCTTATCCCCGCCGCTTTGAGCTTTTTCAGCGCCGCCTGCTCCGCTTCTTTTTCCGGAGCGTCCGGCGGAAGCGCTATCTGCCTTAATATCAGCTTCATCCGATTATCGTCATATTGACGGAATACGAGCCTAACGCGTATATCATGGTCGAGCTTGAGGAATTGTTTATCTCTATCTGTGCGGGAACGGTAACGCTGCCCATGATATTGCTGTAATTCTTCATATCGAGCACGACGGACACGTCGTCCGCGTCAAAATAAGAGAAATACTCTCCTATGGTTCCGCGCAGCGTCACGTTAACCGTATCCGTTGAAAAATTGTACGTTCTTGCGTTGTCTGCGTTGTCAAGTCTGATGTTCTTTACCGCGAGTGTTTTTACCGAAGTGTTTTTATGCTTGATGTTAACCACAACGTTTTCCGTGCTGTCGGAAGCTGTTATGCCGTTAGGCAGATCGAGGCTGTATACTATTTTGCCGTCGCCCATTATTTCCGTCTCGTCTATTGTCGCCACGGTCACGTAATCTATGTCGTCTATGACCTCAGACGCGCCCTTGATACGTATCTCCGACGGCTCAAGCGTCAGCTCCACGGTGTTTTCATTATAATATCCGTGTTTATAATCAAATCTGAGCGGGACGGTCTTGTTTTTGTGGACCTCTATCCTCACCAAAACGTCGGATACGGAGCAGGTCACGTAAGGATTTGAATAGACCTTGCCGTCGTAGTCGTAAAGAATAACGGAGCCTGACGCCGTCATCGACGTGTCTATATATCCCGGTTCTATCGTTACCTGAGCCTCTTTTATTTTATTCAGCTCATCCGAAGGACCTTTTACCGTTACGGTCGATAATTCCGGCGTTGATTTTTCAAGCACACAGTCGTTGTCGACCGTATAATTGCGCAGATTTATCTTTATGGGAAGCGGCTTTGACGTGGTATTGTCAAGATATATGGTCACGGTCTCCGGGTATTTTTCGGAAAGCGTCATACCGCTCGGCAGATTTACGCTTACGGGAAGCGTATGAGTTCCCGGTTCAACGCATCCGGAAGCGTCAACGTAAGCCTTGACGTCAGCCGCCGTGACGGACTGTATATCCGTACGCTTGCCCTTCACTTTTATATCTATCGTGTGATCGAGACCCGATATGACGGAAAGTCCCGTCGGTATATTCTCTATCGAAACGGCTACGGACGATATATTGCTCTCGTATACCGGGCTGTTTGCGCTGATGGCGTAAAGCCAGATAATGAACGCCAGAACGACGGACGTTATTATTGCGGCTATATCGAGACCCTTTGATTTTTTAACGGTATATTCTCCGTTCTGCATAACGTAGGTATTTTCTTTTTTCATTTTGTTTCACCTCCGTTATTTCCGTTTGTTTTTTTGTGATTCTTAATTGATTTCGGCTCGTTTACAAGCAGGGCGTATAACTGGTTTTTAAGCGAGGTATAATCGAAATTGCGTTTGAGCTCGCCGTCAAGCGCAAGCGAGATCGTACCCGTTTCCTCGCTTACGACAATGGTTATCGCGTCGCTGTTCTCGCTCATACCGATCGCGGCGCGGTGGCGCGTGCCGAGATCCTTGAAAATATCGTTTTTCTGAGAAAGCGGCAGAAAACAGCCGACCGCGGAGATCTTGTTCTCCGATATTATCATAGCGCCGTCGTGAAGCGGAGCTTTATTGAAAAATATGTTTTTTATAAGCGAAGCGTTCGGGTCGGCGGTCAGTACCGTTCCTGTTTTTTCGATATCGCCGAGCTTCGTCAATCTTTCGATAACTATAAGACAACCCGTTTTCGTAGTCGCCATATCGGAGACGGCCTCGCACACGTTCGATATCATAGCCGTGGTTTCCGCGGTGCTCTTGCCCTCGGAAATGTTTTTAAAGCCCTTGAGCGGCTGCGCGCCTATTTTTTCGAGCAGGGCGCGAAGCTCCGGCTGGAACAGTATGACGAGAGCGATCAGGCCGATCTGGAACACGTTCGACAGCAAAAAACCGAGCGCGTACATATGTACAAGATCGCTTATGATGAAAACGAGAAGCAGTATTGCTATACCTATGGCAAGCTTGCCCGCCCGTCTTGTTTTGATGAATTTATACGCATAGTAAATAAGTATCGCGACGATGATGATATCGACGACGTCTATAATCCTTATCGTTTTGAGAAGCGACCACAGACTTGCAAACTGCTGCGCTATAGTGTTGAAAAACTGACTCATACGCCACTCCGTTGTTGTTTTTTATACGGTTATAATTTTCCTATGTATCATAATATCACAAATGAGATTTTATTTCAATACAGAATACTGAATATTTTATATTATTTTTTTGACTTTAATAAATTTCTATGTAACCTATATTATTAAATAAAAATATTTTTGAAATTTTATAAAAAACAACTTGCAATTTTTTTCAATTTGTGTTATGATAGTAAAAATGATGCTTTCCGAGGTCGTTTATGGGAGAATATAACGTTAAAGGTCTTTTATCAAACGCGACTGTGACCGTAGGTCATTTCGGCAGCGGAAAGACGAATATCTCCGTTAATCTGGCGGAGCTTTGCAGTTTCAACAGTGATACTTATCTTATCGACTACGATAACGTAAATCCGTATTTCCGCGCAAAGGACGCGGAGGAATACTTAAGGCATTACGGTGTTTTTGTCATATCGTCGGATTTTGCAAACACCAACGTCGACATTCCGTCCGTATCCCCGCTCGTCTTCTCCGCTCTAAACGCCGCAAAAAACGGCGCAAAGATCATTTTCGACGTGGGAGGCGATATGACCGGCGCGGTATCTCTCGGTTATCTTCACAAAAAGCTTGAAGAGCAAAGACCCGACGTGCTATACGTTTTCAACGCCTACCGTCCCATAACGGATACGCCCGAAAAAGCGTTTGAGATACTGAAAGAAATAGAAAACAGCTGTAATTTCGGCGTCACGGCGCTTATCAACAACAGCAACATAGGTGCGGAAACCACCGTCTCCGATATAGAAGAGACGGATGGATACGCGCAAAGGCTGTCTGAGCTGTCGGGTATCCCGCTGTTATTCACTTCATATATGACGGACAACGCGCCGCACGTCAAAGGCGACGTGCTGAAGATCAAAAACAGAACAAAAATACTTTTTTAAAGGATGAAGCATATGAACAAGGTTATTTTTGAAACTGACACCTGCAAGGGCTGCGGACTATGCGCCGCCGCCTGTCCGAAAGGGATAATCTCCCTTGATACTTCTACACTTAACGCAAAGGGTTATCACCCCGCGGCGCTCACGGATGAAAAAGCGTGTATCGCCTGCGCGTCGTGCGCCGTTATGTGTCCCGACGCGGTCATAACCGTTATCAAGGAATAGGAGGATCATAAAATGGCAAAGGTTTTGATAAAAGGAAATGAAGCAGTAGCGGAAGCGGCGATTCGCTCCGGCTGCCGTTACTATTTCGGTTATCCGATAACTCCTCAGACGGAGATAGCGGAATATATGGCTAAGAAAATGCCGACAGTCGGCGGTCTGTGTCTTCAGGCCGAATCCGAAGTCGCGGCTATAAATATGGTTTACGGCGCGGCGGCATCCGGCGTGCGCGTAATGACTTCTTCGTCTTCCCCCGGAATAAGCCTGAAGAGCGAGGGCGTAAGCTACATAGTCGGCTGCGACCTGCCCTGCGTGATACTGAACGTTCAGCGCGGCGGTCCGGGACTCGGCGGCATACAGCCGTCGCAATCCGACTACTATCAGGCGACGAAGGCTCTCGGTCACGGCGATATGCAGCTCTTCGTTCTGGCGCCTTCTTCGGTTCAGGAGATGGCTCAGCTGACCGCTGACGCCTTCGGAATCGCGGATAAATACAGAATGCCCGTTCTTTTATTAGCCGACGGCGCGCTCGGTCAGATGATGGAGCCGGTCGATTTCGACGCTCTCAAGTTCACTCCCGAGCCCGAAAAGCCGTGGGCGGTGAACGGTCACGGCGGGAAACGCAAAAAGAACATAATCACTTCCCTGTTCCTTAAACCCGAGGAGCTTGAAGCGAATATTCTCGAACGTGACAAGAAATATCAAACAGTCAGAGAAAACGAAGTCAGATATGAAAACTATCTCTGCGACGACGCGGATATTATCATAGTTTCGTTCGGCATCACCGCGCGTATATCAAAAGCGGCGGTCAACGAGGCGAGAAAAGAAGGCGTCAAAGCCGGTCTTCTCCGTCCGATAACGCTCTCGCCGTTCCCGTCGGAGATCCTTAACACATTGGCGGATAAAGCGTCCGCGTTCTTATCCGTTGAGCTCAATATGGGTCAGATGGTAAACGACGTGAAGCTTGCGACGGAATGCAAAAAGCCCGTGTATTTTTACGGCAGAACGGGCGGAAGCCTTATGTCGAGCGACGACGTATTGAATGAGATCAGGAAGATATCGGGAGGTTTGAAATGATAGTTTATAAAAGACCCGAAGCCTTGTCAAAGGTACCAATGCACTACTGCCCCGGCTGTACTCACGGTATAGTCCACAGACTTGTCGCGGAGGTCATAGACGAGCTTGATATAGTAAACGATACCGTCGGCGTCGCTCCTGTCGGCTGCGCGGTATTCGCATACAATTATTTTGAATGTGATTTTATCGAAGCGTCCCACGGCAGAGCGCCCGCGGTCGCAACGGGCATCAAGCGCACGCACCCGGATAAAATAGTTTTCACGTATCAGGGCGACGGAGATTTAGCCGCGATAGGCACAGCCGAGACGGTACACGCCGCCGCGAGAGGCGAAAACATAACGATAATATTCATAAACAATACGAACTACGGTATGACGGGCGGTCAGATGGCGCCGACCACAATGCCCGGTCAGGTCACCACTACCTCGCCCTACGGCAGACAGAAGATGATACAGGGAAACCCGATACACGTCTGCGAGATGCTCTCTACGCTTGACGGCGTGGCGTACGCTGAGCGCGTTGCGGTCAACAGCGTCAAAAACGTCCGTGCGGCAAAGCGCGCCATAAAAAAGGCTTTCCAGAATCAGATAGACAAAAAAGGTCTTTCCATAATTGAGGTATTATCCACCTGCCCGACGAACTGGGGCATGTCTCCGACAGACGCTCTCAAATTCGTTGACGAGAAGATGATACCGTTCTATCCGCTCGGCGTTTACGCCGACAGAAACGCGATGGGAGGCGATAATGATGACAAATAAGATCATTTTGGCGGGTTTCGGCGGTCAGGGCATACTGTTTTTGGGCAAAAAACTCGCATCCGCCGGTATGGAAAAGGATTTGAACGTTACGTGGCTTCCGTCTTACGGTCCCGAACAGCGCGGCGGTACCTGCAACTGCAGCGTTATCCTGTCCGATATGGATATAAGCTCACCGATCATCGGCTCGCCCGATACGCTCGTCGCGTTCAATATCCAGTCTTATGATAAATTCATGCCGAAGATCACTCCGGGCGGCGTTCTTTTCGCCGACAGCACGCTGATCGACAAACGCCCCGAAAGGACGGATATCAAATCTTACTTCATCCCCGCGACGCAGATCGCAAACGATCTCGGCACGCCCAAGCTCGTGAACGTGGTTATGCTCGGATTTTTCATAAAGAATACCGATCTGTTTGATTTGAATTATATAAGATCATACCTTACAGACTCTCTTCCCGCTTCAAAAGCGGCGCTCCGGGAGGCGAACGGAAAAGCGTTTGACGCAGGCTGCGGGTATAAGGGATGAGCAAGAAAAGAAAAAACAGAGAAGCTAAAAAAAGTCCGTATAATAAATTTACACGGGCGGTAAAAAAGCTTTTCGGCGTTGATCACAGAGATTATTTCAACAGTGCGATAATCGTCGCCGCGGGCTCCGGCACGCGTATGAATCTGCCGGACGGACAGACGAAGCAAACGCTTGAAATAGAAGGCGTTCCCGTTATCGTCCGCACGGTACTGCAGTTTGAAGCGTGCGAGGATATAGATGAAATAATCCTTGTCGTCAAGCGCGACGAATTCGATTTATATAAAGAGTATTACAAAAAATACGCTTTCAAAAAGGTAAAACACGTAGTCGCGGGCGGCGATTCGAGACAGAGCTCCGTATTAAACGGTCTTACGCGTGTTTCGGAAGCTGCAGATTTCGTTACGATACACGACGGAGTGCGATGCCTCATAACGCCTGAGATGATATCAGAAGTATGTACCTTCGCATACCACTACGGCGCGGCGACCGCCGTCACCAGACCTTCTGACACTCTCAAAATGTCTGAGGACGGATCGTTTATCAAAGAGACCGTTGACAGGAACAGGATATATCAGGCGCAGACGCCGCAGATATTCAAATACGATATGTACCGCGCCGCCGCGCTTTCCGCGAAAAAAGACGGCTTTGAGGCGACGGACGACAATTCTCTCGTTGAAAGAATGAAGTTCAGGATCTATATGTGCGATCTCGGAAAAGAAAACATCAAAATTACAACGAAAGAAGATATCTACTCCGCCGAGGCGATACTCAAAAGCCGCGGAGGTGAGTTATGACGTTCCGCATCGGTCACGGTTACGACGTTCACCGCCTTGTCGAAGGCAGAAGGCTTATTTTAGGCGGCGTTGAGATACCTTATAAAACAGGACTTCTCGGCCATTCCGACGCGGACGTCCTGCTTCACGCAATATGCGACGCTCTGCTCGGAGCGGCGGCGATGCGCGATATAGGCTATCATTTCCCGGATAACGACAAATCGTATGAAAACATAAGCAGTCTGATACTGCTTGAGCGCACGTACGGTATGATAAAAGAAAAAGGATATGAAGTCGTAAACGTTGACGCCACGGTCATAGCTCAGGCACCGAAATTATCGCCGCATATAAATCAGATGATAAAAAACGTGGCGAAGGCGCTTATGACGGATACCGGAAACGTCAACATCAAAGCCACGACCGAGGAGCATATGGGCTTTACCGGCTCGGGCGACGGAATAGCGGCTCACGCCGTATGCATACTGCAAAAATCAGATGACAAATAGTATTTCATTTTTCGTTTTTTCAAAAAACCGGAAAGAGGAGAAACAATGAACAAGATCAGGAAAACAATAGTGAATACCCTGTTTTACGGCGGTCTTGAAGAAAAAGATTTCGCAAACATACAGGATCTTGTATCTGCGGATAACAGGAAAACGGCGATAGTATGGTCTGCTTTGTCCACTCTTTACTGGACGTACTGTTTTATAATGTCGTTTGCGGACGAACTGTACCGTCTTTGCCGTACCGTTTACGTAGTAGCGCTGATCGCCGCGGTGATTTCGATCATTCTTTCCGTATTCTTTGCGCACAGATCCAAATACGCGCTTACCGCCGTTTTATATATCTTAAGGATATCGCTTATTTTTGCGGGTGTGGGCATAGCATACTGTCAGCCGGGCGTAAGATCCGTCACGATGTTCGTCATGGCTGTCGTGATACCGATCTGTTTTATAGACAGGACGATATCCACGATACTTCTCGTCGTCGCGCAGATACTCGCATATTCAGTATTTACGGTCTCGATTTTATCGTCGGATATATTCTACTTCGGTCTTGTCACTCTGTTCATCTTCTCTTCTCTCGGCGTAGTTATGGGACATCACATTAACAAGTCGCGTTATGAGCGTTTCAAATACTCAAAACAGGTCGAATGTCTTGCGGAGGAACAGAGACAATATGCAAACCACGATGAAATGACGGGACTTTTGAACAGACGCGCGTACATACTTAAGGTCGACGCGCTGATGCTTTCCAAAGCCGATGATCATTTCGTTGTCATGGCTGACCTGAACGGTCTTAAAAGAGCAAACGACAACATAGGACACGACGCTGGCGACGAGCTTCTCATCGCCACAGCCGACTCGCTGAAAAAAGCGTTTGAAGAATACGAAAATACGGACAAATTATACATTTACCGCACAGGCGGCGACGAGTTCTGCGTACTGTTCAAAGGTACTCAGCAGGAGATCGACGTATGTCTTGGAAAGCTTGACCGCGTTACCAAGGAATGGAAAGGAAAGCTTTCGGATAAGCTGTCTCTTTCCTGGGGTTATGCAAAATGCGAGGACGGCGATATAGATACCGCGTTCAGAGCCGCAGATCAGATGATGTACGAAAATAAAAAGATATACTATCAACAGTCAGGCATAGAAAGAAGACGCGGCGTATAACATTATAATCTCACTTGTTTTATCTTACGAAAGAAAGGTATTTTTATGAAAAAGCTGAACGATATAAGTATCAGAGAGCTGAAGCAAAAGGCTTTTGATATCTATTACGATCAACTGAACGAGATGCAGCGAAAATCGGTATTCACGGTATCGGGTCCGCTGCTCATATTAGCCGGCGCGGGAACGGGAAAAACGACCGTTCTTGTCAACCGTATCGCTCATATACTGTCGTTCGGCAACGCATATTACAGCGATTTTGTTCCGTCCGACCTGACGGATGAGGATCTTGCGATACTGCAGGATCCCGAAAAGTACGGCAAGGACGAGCTTTATCCCGTGCTTTATAAATTCCGCTGTGATAGCTGCGGAAAATACAATATCCTTGCGATAACCTTTACGAATAAAGCCGCTAATGAAATGAAAACAAGGCTCAATGCCATATTGAACGAGGACTGCGGCGATCTGTTTGTCGGCACCTTTCATTCGATCTGCGTGAGATTCCTGCGCGCAAACGCGGACCGTCTGGGATACGACCGCAATTTTACGATATACGACGCGGATGACAGTAAAAAGCTTATATCCGACTGCATGAAGAGGCTGAATATAGACGACAAATATCTTCCGGTCTATATGGTGGAAAAACGAATCAGCCGCGCAAAGGACAGTCTTATTACAGCCGCAGACTTTGCGGCGCAGTCCGAGAACGATTTCAGGGATTCTCAGATAGCGACGATATACGAGCTGTATCAGCATGAGCTTGAGAAAAACAACGCCATGGACTTTGACGATCTTATTTGTCTTACCGTGAAGCTGTTTGCTGAAAACGACGATATTCTTGAAAGATATTCATCAAAATTCAAATACATCAGCGTTGACGAATATCAGGATACGAACTATGCGCAGTCAAAGCTTATAGAGCTCCTTGCAAAGGTCAACGGCAATATAATGGCTGTCGGCGACGACGATCAGAGCATTTACAAATTCAGAGGCGCGACCATAAAGAATATACTTGATTTTGACAAGATATTCAAAAACTGCGCGGTAATAAAGCTTGAAGAAAACTACAGATCAACGTCAAACATATTAGAGGCCGCAAACTCTGTCATAAGAAACAACAAGAGCCGCCGCGGAAAAGAGCTCTATACAAAGGCGGGAGAAGGAAATAAGGTCCATATCAAACGCGTGCCGAATCAGCTTGACGAGGCGAGATACATAATAAACACGGTAAAAGAAGGCATAACGAAACACGGGAAAGCTTTTTCCGATTACGCGATCCTGTACCGTACGAACGCGCAGGCCAACGCCATTCAAACCGCATTCAGCAGGAGCGGTATTCCCTTCCGCATCATCGGCGGCAGACGTTTCTATGAGAAAAAGGAGATACGCGATATCATCGCATATCTGTCGGTTATAAACAACCCGGCGGACGATATGAGACTGCTGCGCATCATAAACGAGCCGAAGCGCAAGATAGGCGACTCTACGATAGAGGCGATACGCGCTATTGCCGAGGAAAAGGAAACTGACCTTTTCAGGATAATGTCCACGTCCTCCGATATACCGGCTTTATGTAAGGTCTGCTCAAAGCTTGAGAAATTCTCCGCTATGATACTTAACCTCAAATCCTGCGCTGACACCGTGCCTTTACCGGAGCTGCTTGAAACGGTGCTTGAGGCTACGGGCTACAGAGACATGCTCCTTATGAGCGGCGATGAGGAGGACAGAGAAAGACTTGAAAACATAGAGGAGTTAAAATCCTCTATGACGCAGTATGAGCTTGAAAACGACAATCCAACGCTTGAGGGCTTTTTGCAGAGCATTTCTCTCATAACCGATATAGACAACTACGACAAGACCGCGAACGCCGTCGTTATGATGACGATACACAGCGCGAAAGGTCTTGAATTTCCGACGGTGTTTTTACCGGGTATGGAGGAAGGTGTTTTCCCGGGCGGTCAGGTGCTTAACGATCCGGGTGAACTTGAGGAGGAACGCCGGCTGGCTTACGTTGCGATAACGAGGGCGAAAACAGAGCTGTATCTCATTCACTGCTCCGAACGTATGCTGTACGGCAAGACCTCGTTCAATCCCGTATCGCGTTTTGCGTCGGAAATATCTCCCGAATTCACCGACGCTGTCGTGAACAAAAAAACGAACGCCATGGAAAATCTGCAGAATACAAGCTCCAGACGCCGCCATCAGTTATCAACGGAGATATTCAAAAATTCTGCGGACATAGGAAACGTCGGCAAAACTCAGGGCTACGAGACGTTTGCGGAGGGCGACAGAGTATCTCATATGACTTTCGGTGCGGGAACCGTTGAAACCGTCATACCAATGGGCGCGGATACGATGTATACCGTGAATTTTGACTTGTACGGCAAAAAGCGGTTAATGGCGACGTACGCAAAGCTCCAGCGCAATGATTAAGAATTATTAAGAAAAATTAAGGTTTTTAATAAACAGCGCTTGTTTATTAAGAATTATTAAATCGGTGCAAAACCTATTGATTTTTTATCCGGTTTCCGCTATAATGATTATAGCCGGGGAAAACCGTGGGTTATCCTGCGGTTTCCCCGAATTTTTATATAACAGGAGGGTAAAATGTGGTGGATAGTTTGGCTTGTCGTATGCGTTGCGTGCGTCATACTTGAAACGGCGTCGCCTCAGCTTACGTCTATATGGTTTGCTTTGGGTGCGCTTGCCGCTTTAATAGCATCCTTTATCAAGCCCGAACTTTGGTGGCTGCAGCTTATCATATTCGTTATAGTGTCCGCCGCCGCGCTTGCGGCAACGAGACCCCTTGCAAAAAAGCTGACTGCAAAAAGAGCCGAGCGTATGAACGCAGACAGATTTTTGGGTGAAGAGGGAGTCGTCATACAAAGTATAAACAATACTTTGGGAGAGGGACAGATAAAATCGCTCGGTACCGTCTGGTCTGCAAGAACCGAATCCGACGGGGATATAATAAACGAGGGCGAAACGGTCGTTATCAAACGCATTGAAGGCGTTAAAGTAATAGTAGAAAAGAAAGAAAAAAGAGAGGTATAATACTATGATGAATCTGATCTCACTTATTCCGCTTCAGGTAAATTACGTTCCGTACGTTGTTGTTGCGGCTATCGTGATAGTTTTGCTGATAATCCTTATTTCCTGCATCAAGGTCGTTCCGCAGTCGAAGGCGTACGTCATTGAGCGTCTCGGAATGTACCGCTCAACGTGGCAGACGGGTCTTCATTTCAAACTGCCTATAATCGAGCGTATCTCAAAGATCGTCTCTTTGAAAGAGCAGGTCGTTGACTTCCCTCCTCAGCCCGTTATAACGAGAGATAACGTAACGATGCAGATAGACACGGTCGTTTTCTATCAGATAACAGACCCGAAAATGTACGCCTACGGCGTTGAAAGACCTATCGTTGCTATCGAAAACCTGACCGCCACGACGCTCCGAAACATCATAGGCGATATGGAGCTCGACCACACTCTCACCTCACGCGATACGATAAACGCAAAAATCAGAGTGATACTTGACGAGGCGACGGACCCGTGGGGCATCAAGGTAAACCGCGTTGAATTAAAGAACATCATGCCGCCGACTGAAATTCAGGACGCCATGGAAAAACAGATGAAAGCAGAGCGTCAGCGCCGTGAAGCGATACTCCGCGCAGAGGGCGAAAAACAGAGTAAGATACTCGTTGCCGAAGGTCAGAAAGAAAGTCAGATACTCGCCGCCGAGGGTGAAAAACAGGCGCAGATACTCCGCGCCGAGGCCGTCAAGGAGCAGAAAATACGCGAGGCGGAAGGCGAAGCCGAGGCTATCTTAAACGTTCAGAAAGCTGTCGCAGATTCTATCAAACTGATTAACGAAGCCGCGCCGGAAGACGGTTATATCACGATGAAGAAACTTGAAGCGTTTGAAAAAGCCGCAGACGGAAAGGCGACGAAGATTATCGTCCCGTCGGAGCTCGCCTCAGTCGCGGGTCTCGCGTCCGGTATAAAAGCGGTAGTCGAAAAAGACGATAAAGCGGAATAATCTATAAAAAGAGCTGCCGGTAAAACGGCAGTTCTCTGCTTTTTATAACATTAAAAGACTATCGGCGTCCTTTTAACGGACGCCGGATCTTTTTATTTTTTGCTTTTCAGGCTCCATTTTGATTCTTCGCCTTTTATCAGACGCTTAATGTTTTCTTTGTGTCTGAATATCATAAACAGTACGCAGCAGGCGTAAAGGATACAAGCAACGGTATCAACACCGAATATCGGCAGCAGTATCGCTCCGGTTGAAAGTGCGGACATAGTTGCAAGGGACATATATTTGACGGTCAGCAAAAGCACAGTCATTATGGCAAAAGCGATCAATCCGACGCGCCAGTCGATGAAAAACAGCGTGGCAAGGCATACGAGAAAGCCTTTGCCGCCTTTGAATCTGTAAAACACCGGGTATGCATGGCCGAGCATCGCAAATACGCCCGCGTACGCCGCGCCTAACTGAAATCTTCCGAATATGCCGTTGAAAGCAAGACCGAATATCAGAGCCGGCAGCGCTGCCTTGATCATATCGAATACGAATATGAACCACGCGTATTTATTGCCGTAAACGCGCTTGAAATTCGTAAAACCGGGATTTTTGCTACCGACCTCGCGTATATCCTGATGATATATCGCCTTAGACAAAAGTATAGCGAGATTGAAGCCGGCGATAAGATAAGAGCATATCGCGGCTATGAACCAGATGGCAATTCTCATATTATTTTTCGTTTACCCTGTACGTAATCTCTTTACCGTACCCGAATACCGCGATGGCGTCGGGACCTATCGACGCACCGATGATCGGACCGATATAACCCACGTAAACGTCCTTGCATTTTATTTCTTCCCTGATATGCGATACGACCGCTTCAACCTCTGCTTTATCCGCGTCAGCGTGCGCAACGTAAACAGTCTGTTTTTCGGGTTCGATAATCGTTTCCTTTAACATATTTACTATTTCTTTTAAGGAATTTGCGCGTCCTTTTACCTTTTTTACAGCCGCCTGTTCCCCGTCGGCGTCTGCAATTATGATCGGTTTTACCCCGAGCAGATTTCCGAAGAAAGCAGACGATGCTTTTACTCTGCCCGCTTTGTGCAAAAACTCAAGCGTATGCACGGTGACGAACTGATTCAAATATTTACGCCTGTCTTCCACGTACGCGGTTATTTCATCCACGGTTTTGCCCGTTTTTGCATATTCCGCCGCGTCAAGCGCGAGTATCCCCTCGCCCATGCTTGCATGATACGAATCTATACAGCTTATCTGCGCTTCCGGATATTCCTTTATCAGCTCAGCTGCAAGAACTCTCGCCGTGTTGACAGAGCCGGACTGTTTTGAGGAACAGCCGATATAAACTATGTCACATCCCGCGTCAAGATATTTTCTGAAGATCCGGTCAAACTCATCAACAGGCACCTGCGTTGTGGTAACTCTGTTTCCGCCGCGCATAATACCGTACAAAGCGTGTACTTCTTCCTCCGTCCATGACAGATCGGCGGGCGACGTTTTTTCATTATAAACGGTATTCATAACCGCATAATCAACACCGTATCGTTGCATAAGCTCGACAGTCAGATCGGAGCAGGAGTCGGTTATTATCTGTACTTTTCTCATTTTTCGGCCTTTCATATTTTGATCCTTATTATATTATTATATAATAAAATATCAAAATAAACCGAAAATAAACAATAACGTCATCCGTGCAAAAAAACGGTGAATACGGTGTGATTGTTTTCACTTTTAACGTCGATCGTCCCTTTGTGTAGATCGATTATCTTCTTTGCAACGGCAAGACCTACGCCGTTGCCTTCTGTTGAATGTGACGCATCTGACTGATAAAATCTGTCAAATATGCGGTCCATACTCTCTTTCGGTATCGTATCTCCATCGTTTGACACCGTCACTTCAAGCCCTTTTGCGTTTTTGTTTATCGATACCTCTATAACCGTGTTCTCATATGCGAATTTGATCGCGTTGTCTATCAGATTTATGAAGACTTGTTTTAAAAGCTCTTCGTTCGCCTGGATTTTATACTCGTCAAACAACAGCGACGGCTCCAGGTTTTTTTTGGTCCATTTTGACTCAAGCATAAGAAAACAATGACGAATCTGCTCTGACAGGTTATATTCGGTAACGTCGCTCAGTATCGTCTGATTTTCAACCTTTGTCAGATTCAGAACGTTCGTCGCCATCTGCGCAAGTCTCGTCGACTCCTCTTCTATTATCTGCAGATACTCGTCTCTTTTATCCTTCGGCAGGTCCTCACGGCGAAGAAGCCTTGCAAAGCCGGCTATTGAAACGATCGGCGTTTTGAATTCGTGCGAGAAATTGTTTATGAAATCAGTATGCACTACCTTGTTAGCCTCGAGCTGACACGCCATAGCGTTGAAGCTGTTTGTAAGCTCGTTTATCGTTGGTATTTTTGCAAACGGAGTTTTGAATGTCAGACGCGCCGAATAGTCTCCCGACGCGACTTTATTTATGGCGTTGAGGATCCTGTTTATCGGAATAAGCGAAAAACGGCTCGTTGAACCGTATATAACAAATCCGGTCCCTAAGCTCAGAAGCGTCATAACGAGTATGAACGAACCGAAATTAAGCTCGTTATCGCCTATTTTCAGCGTCCCTTGATATACAAGGTAAAAAACGACGACCGCAACGATAACGCTTGTGAGCAAAAGAATCGCCAGCACCATGCCGGAAAACATAAGCGCAAGCGATATTCTGTATTTTCTTTCCGGTTTTTTCTTCATACCTTTTTCACCGCCTTATAGCCGAGCCCTCTTACGGACTGAATCTCAAATTCATCCCAGCCTTCAAATCTTTTGCGCAGTCTGCCTATATGTACCGTGACCGTTTCCCAGCCGGTGTCGCTCTCCGCGCCCCATATCTCGTCCATTAACTGTATCCTTGTAAAAATTTTGCCGGGAAACGACAGAAGCTTATACAAAAGCAGAAATTCCTTTTGCGGAAGCTCCTGCGATACGCCGTTTTTTGTAACGGCCTGACCGTCGTAATCGATAACGACGCCGCCTATTTCTATCTTTCTTTCACTCGCTATCCTCGCGCGGCGCAGAAGCGCTTTTATTCTCAAAAGCATTTCCGTTTCGTCAACGGGCTTTGTGATATAATCGTCCGTTCCCGAAATAAAGCCTTTGTGTCTGTCCTCGGGCAGCTGCATCGCCGAGACCATAAGTATCGGTATATCGTTTCTCGTCTCGCGCAGGGCGCGCGTAAGCTCATACCCGTTCATTTTTGGCATCATAACGTCAAGAACTATAAGATCTATATACTCCTTATCAAGTATCTCAAGAGCTTCTTCTCCGTTTGAGCACGTAAAAACGGTATAATTCTCCGCTTCAAGCACTGCTTTTATATATTTTCTTATGTTTTTATCGTCGTCCGCGACAAGAATTTTAAACATATCGTCTCTCCAAAGTAAAAACGGTACGCGTAAAAAAACGTACCGTCTTTTTATATTTTATTCTTCTTCTTTATTCTCTTCGTTCTCTTCCTCATCCTCAAACTCGTCCTCGTACCACTTTAAATCGTCGGTCTCGTCCACGTTTTCGGAATATGAATTGAAATCGTCGTCCATATCGAAGCTCTTTTCCTTGTCGCCGAGCGTATATTCGGCAAGCTTTTTTGAAAGCGCCGGAGCTGCAAGCTCTTTATATAAGAAATAGCTTCCTACCGCGCCTCCTATCGCCGATATTATCATGACCACGCCCGAAGCTTTGCTTTTTTTAGCGGAAACAAGCGACATTATAAGCGCCGAGATAAACTGCGCAACGAGCGCGAACGCGGCTATAAGGTTGATCAGCCTTTCGTTTTCCTTATACTTTTCTTTACCTGTACTGAAATTGATTTTCATTTTTTCTCTCCTTTCAGATCTTGACGTACATTCTTAAATACGCGTTTATGAAGCCCTCAAGATCTCCGTCCATTACCGCCTGAATATTACCCGTTTCGTATCCCGTCCTCGCGTCTTTGACGAGCGTATACGGCATAAAGACGTATGATCTTATCTGAGAACCCCACTCAATGTTTGTTTTTTCGCCCTTTATATCATCTATCTTTTCAAGATTTTCCCTGATTTTTATTTCAACAAGCTTGCTTTTCAGCATTTTAAGCGCGGTCTCTTTATTCTGCAGCTGGCTCCGTTCAGTCTGACAGCCTACCACTATTCCCGTGGGCTTGTGGACTATCCTTATAGCGGATTCCGTTTTGTTTATATGCTGACCGCCCGCGCCGCTTGATTTATGCGTAGTTATTTCTATATCCTCGTCCTTTATCTCAATATCGTTCGTATCGTCCATTTCGGGTATGACCTCGACCGAAGCGAACGAGGTATGGCGACGGCCCGATGCGTCGAACGGCGATACACGGACAAGTCTGTGAACGCCGGATTCGCTTTTCAGATAACCGTAGGCGTTAATTCCCTCGACCGTTATCGTTGCGCTTTTTATACCCGCTTCTTCTCCGTCAAGCCAGTCTACAAGCTTGACCTTGTAACCGTTTTTCTCACCCCAGCGCGTGTACATTCTGTAAAGCATCTGCGCCCAGTCCTGAGCCTCCGTACCGCCCGCGCCCGGGTGGAATGAAACTATCGCGTTGTTTCTGTCATATTCTCCGGAGAGCAGTACCTCTATATTAAGATGCTCAAGCTTTTCTTCAATCTTTGCTACGTCCGCCAAAAACTCCTCTGTATTTGAGTCGTCTTCCTCCTCTATCGACATTTCGATAAGATCGTACGTATCGTCGACGTCAGCTTTAAGCTTTTCATAGACCTCTATTTTGTCCTTGATCGCCTTCAGCTGCTGAAGATGCTTTGCCGATTTTGCCTGATCGCCCCAGAATTCGGGATCCTCCATCTGAGCGTCCATATCGGCGGCGGTTTTGCGCAGCTCGTCGATTTTAATTGTGATGCCGTATTCCTTTACCTGATTCTTTAAGTCAGAGAGCTTGAGTTTTGCTTCTTCAAGTTGAATTATCATTGATAACCGTCCTCCGTTGTTATCGCCGCAGGGGCGTTTTATCCGCCCCTGCAAACGGTTTTAATTATGCTTTTGTTTTGTAATAAGCTATTCTGTCCTTGACGGACGGAACTTCAAGTATCGTTTTGTCCGAAAACATTGCGCGGGATAAATCCTTCGTCGCTTCGTTTTCCGCACCGATCAACGCGTACGTTGCGTCGACAAGATGAGCGTATAACGGGTTGTCGAGCTGGCGGCAGATGAATTCCTGACGCGGCGAGTTTATGTCGACGCCGCTTATCTGGAACAGATTGTATCTGTCACAGTACGCCATAACACGCTTCAGCTGTTCTTCCGTATTTCTTGTGGGCATATACGTAACTGCGTCAAAGCCAAGTTCCTTCAGGGTATCGAACAGAAGCGGCAGATAATCGTCCTCAAACTTCTGCGCCTTCTTGTCTCCCGTTACGGAATCGCCGACGTCGCCCAGATACGCGTAAGCGGATATCGCGCCGCTCTTGTTGCAGACGTCTATATAATCATATACGGACGGACATTCCTCATCGGCGTCGATATAGAATTTTTCGACCATTTCAGCTTTAAGAGCGCCGAGGATATCGTACTCATAAAAATCGGGCGTGTTCTCGCCGTTCAATATCTGAGCCTCGACCTTAGCGGACATTGCGACGTGCATATCGTTTTTAAAGAAATCAACGACCTCTTTCGGCGTCGGATACTTTGCGGTGACTTTCTTTGCAAGTGCGAAAAGAATGTGTCTTTCCGTTACGGAACCGCCCTCCGCCGCTTTTGACAGCGGCAGAACGTCGCGGTCAAAATCAAGGTCGAGACCGTAAGGAGCAACGAGCTCAGTTATATTTTCGCACATCTTTCTGTTGCGCTCGTTTCTTTTCGCCCTGTACGGCTTGATGAATTCCTCTATCATATCTATGCTTTGATGAGGTATGCCGTGCAGCGCGACGTATGCAACGGATTTCTGGTCGGGATTGTTTATCTTTTTGCCGTTCAACGCGGTCTTCGACATATCGCAGCGGATCTCCATACCGCACGTTATGGGCATGTTGAGTATCTTTCCCGCTTCTATGAATTCGCGGATGCCGCCGACGGAATCGTGATCCATGATGCCCGCGGTCTTAAGTCCGGACTGCCACGCCATGTAAAGCGCTTTTGTCGGCGAGTACGGCGAGAAAGAATACTGCGTGTGTATGTGGTTGTTGACGTAAGGAGTATCCGCGGGAGCGGGAAGCTTACCTTCATCGGTAAGCTTCTTTATCTCGCGAAGTGCGTCAAGACGTATGTTAACGTCGTTGTCGTTAAGTTTTGCAATTAAATCGGTCATGATCTCCTCCGTCAGTTGAGCATTATCTGACCGCCGGTAACGGGCACCGCCTGACCGGTCTCATACTTCTGCTCTACAACGTAGGTGATCGCTCTTGCTACGTCAGCCGGCAGGCAGCCGCGTTTGATCGGCGTCTTGCTCATATAGAACGCACGTACGTCCTCGACAGTCTTCGCTCCGGGGACCTTGCCCGCGTTAAGATACTGAACGAACAGACCTTTTACGGGGTCGCTCCACAGCGGACCGTCAAGATAGTTGCCCGGGCAGACCGCGTTGACCTTTATGTTGTAGTCAACGAGCTCGAGCGCGAACGACTGCGTAAGACCTATGCCGCCGAATTTGGAGCCCGCATACGCAAAGTTCTTGTTTGAGCCTTCAAGACCGGACTTGGAGTTGACGGTTACGATATCCGCCATATACTCGGGAGCAAATCTGTGCTGTATCTTCATATATCTGCTCGCGTATTTGGTGCAGAGATAGTAGCCGGTGTAGTTTATAGCCGTTACGAGTTCAAAGCGCTGTTTCGTCATTTCCTCAACGTTGCCCGCTATCGCTATGCCGGCGTTGGAAACGAATATATCTATACCGCCGAACGTAAGGACGGTATCTATCAACATTTTTTCAACGAGCTCTTCGTTTGAAACGTCAACGTCAACGGAAATGGCTTTGTTACCGCCGTTGTTTGCGTTGATCTCCTCAACGACTGCGGCGGAAAGCTCTGCCTGTTTCGGGATGTCAGCGATAACAACGTATGCGCCGTCCTTTGCAAGCTCTTCCGCTATACCTTTGCCGAAGCCCTGCGCGGAACCCGTGACAACGGTTATCTTTTCCGCAAGACGCTTTGTGCCGGCGCCGGACATCGATACCTTGGAACGGTAGGACTCGACTTCCCAGTTTGTGATGAAGTCAATAAGCTCGTCGGACATGGGATTGTAACCGCCGAACGCTTCCGCATATACCGCTATCTTCATCATATCCTGGAACACTTCCGCCGCGACCTTTGCGTTCTTATGCGTCGTTCCGACGGAGAACATACCGATATTCTGAACGAAAACTATCTTCGGCTTATATCCGCGCTTTTCTTCAAATTCTTCAAAGCCCTTCTGAATATCTGAGTATACCTGTTCGATATCGCCGCTGTCTTCAACGTACAGAGCGTACGCTTTGCAGTAAACGATATGGTCGGGAGAATAGCTCTTGTAAAGCGGCTCGAAAGCTTCTCTGCTCTTTGCAAAATTAAGTATCTCTTTGTTTGCCGTGTAAAGCACGCTGCAAAGCTCGTCGCCGGAATAAAGCATCCTTATCGCGGGAGCTATAAGTGAGGCTCTCTGCCTGTCCGTTTCGGCGGGCGAAAGGTCGGGTTCTCTCTTTACGCAGGCTTTGAGTCTGGTCATGACGTTCGATACTATCGCGTCAAGCACTTCAACGCTGTCCGCGCCGAAGAAAATGCCGTGATTTTCAAGGAATATGACGTTAGGCGTTTTGTTGTGAGTGTTTACGTATTCAAGCACAGCTTTTCTGCAGTATGCCGCAAGAATGTAGCCCGGCTTTGTAGACGGGACCCAGATTGCGTCTGGGAAAAGTCTGTACATAGCCTCGGAGCCTTCCTTTGAGCAGGTAAGACCGTTTACGAGAGCGGGATGAACGTGCAGTACGAACTGCTGCTTCAGCAGGTTGTGGAGAAGGGTTTCAACGCTCGGGCGTTTCGCTTCCTCACCCTTGCAGCGAGCGTCCATCATATCGGAAAGCACCGCCGCCTCTCTCTCGGCTTCGTCTATCGGATACGTTTTGTTCCACATACCGTTGAGCGCGGCTCTGTCCATTTTTACGAACTGCTCGGCTTTGATCGTCGAAAGAGACGAGCCGGAGCCTTTTATAAAGAGGTAATCTTCCGTTTTAAAAGACGTGTTTCCGCCGCCGGCGAGAACAAATTCGGGATTGCTGCCGTATTTGTGGGAGAATTCAACAAGCGCGGCAAGACCTTCGTTGATTGTCATGATAATTATATCCTTTCAATATTTTTATATCAGATCTTTTTTGCGTTGGCAAGCAGATATTTTTCCGCCTCCGCGCTCCAGAGACCGTTATTCTTTTCCACTATTTTTGCAAGCTCCGCCATCATAGGATCGCTCTCACCGAGCTTCGCCATATCCGTAAGAGCGGTAAGCGGCATATCTATATGCGTGTAAACGAGCTTTTTGCCGCCCGGGATCTTGTCAAGGTCAATCGTTGTGGAAACAACGGCGTTAAGGCCGCCCACGTGCGTGATCATAGCCGACGGATTGAGTCTTCCCTGTCTCATAAGATCGACGTATTCAAGCATATCGTCCGTGTTGCCGCCGCTTGTGCCGACGATGTGAGTTGAGCTGTAGTGTACGTTATAGAAATTGAACATTGCGGAGAAATCCGTTTTTGTGGGTCCGGCAAAGAAGTTGAGACAGCCGTCAACGCCGAGAAGAGCGTCGCCCTGTTCGACAACGGGTTTGACGGGAGCGAATACGAATACGTCGTCAAAGCCCTTGCCGCCCGTCAACGCGAGGATGTTCTCGTTCGTGTTCTCGGGATGAGCCTGAGTATTGGTGTTCAAATATACGAGTTTGACGCCGTTTTTCGCCGCGTCCTCTGCCGTGTATATCTTTGCGGCTCTCTCAAGTCTCGCGTCGTCTATATCGGTAACAACGAGAAGCCCCGGACGTCTGTCGCCGTGAATCGCGTAATCTATCGCGCCTAAGCCCATGGGTCCGACGCCCGCGAGTATCGCGCAGTTTCCGCCCTCGACTATACCCATGCTGTGGACGTATTTGCCGCGTGTTGTATGGTAGTTGGCGTGGAAACCGCCGATGATGCAGGACATAGGCTCGGATAAGCTGCCGTAGAAGAATGCGTCTCCGTTGTACGGAAGCAGGCAGTTGAGTTCCATAACGGGAGCGGGAATAACGATGTACGTCGCATCTCCGCCGATATATTTAAAGGAATAACCGGGCGCCGCAAGCGGATCGTCTTTCTGGTTCAGAGCGGGCTGTATCGTGAATTTGTCTCCCGCTTTGTATTTGTCAGCCCATTTCGCGCCGACCTTTTCGATAACGCCGCAGAATTCATGACCGACTATAACGGGGTTTTCCGCTACGTTGTCGGGAACTCTTTTGTGATTTTTGCCCTGCATTGCAGCCTTATGGGTCGACATGCAAATACTGTCAGATACGACCTTTGCAAGGATCTCGTCTTCCTTTATCTCGGGAAGCTCGAATTCCTCAAGGCGCAGATCGTTTACACCGTAAAGTCTTACTGCTTTTGTTTTCATTGTGTTTACTCCTTTTATTTTAATGATGACTTATTTATTTGTAAAATCCTTATTGCGGATATCTACACGTTTTATTTTGCCGCTCGAGGTCTTCGGCAGCTCGGAAACAAATTCTATGATACGCGGATATTTATACGGCGCGGTATGCGTTTTCACGTAGTTCTGTATCTCTTTTGCAAGCTCGTCCGACGGCTCATAGCCTTTTGTCAGAACTATCGTCGCCTTGACGACCATTCCGCGTATCTCGTGCGGTACGCCCGTAACGGCGCATTCAAGCACGGCGGGATGTTCCATGATAACGCTTTCAACCTCAAACGGACCTATCCTGTAGCCCGAGGATTTTATAACGTCGTCCTTTCGTCCCACGTACCAGTAATATCCGTCTTCATCTCGCCAGGCTATGTCGCCCGTGTGATAATAACCGTTCTCCCACACCTTTGCCGTGCTTTCCGGGTCACGGTAATACTCTATGAGAAGTCCCGGCGGGTGTTTTCCGTTTCTTTTTCTTATGACGATCTCTCCGTTTTCGCCGGGCGCAGTGGATCTTCCGTTGTCGTCCACCACGTCAACGTCAAGATACGGAACGGGCAGACCCATAGAGCCGACCTTCGGTTCCGTGAAATACGGCGTACATACGATGACGGAGGATTCGGACTGACCGAAGCCCTCCATAAGCTTCAGTCCCGTAGCTTCCTTGAACTGGTTGAAAACCTCGGGATTGAGCGCCTCGCCCGCTATCGCGGCGTTTCTGATAGATGAAAGATCGTATTTTTTCAAATCTTCTTTTATCAAAAATCTGTATATCGTAGGCGGCGCGCAGAACGTAGTGGGCTTGTACTTCTGAAGCATCCGAAGCATATCCTGCGCGTTGAATTTTTCGTGATCGTACACAAGCTGCGCGGAGCCGCCGATAAGCTGACCGTACATTTTTCCCCAGCCCGTTTTTGCCCAGCCCGTGTCGGCGACCGTTATATGGAGTCCGCCGTCCACCACTCTGTGCCAGTAAACGCCTGTAAAAATATGGGCAAGCGGATACAGGAAATTATGCGTCGCCATCTTAGGCATCCCGTTTGTGCCGGACGTGAAGAATATGAGCATCCTGTCCGTCGATTTCGGAAGATCGTCTCCCGTCGGCTTTACGAAAGGCGGCGCGTTTCTGATCCCCTCGTCAAAAGACAGCCAACCCTCGCGCTCGCCGCGGCAGATTATTCTGTATTTGACCGTGTCCGTAACGCCGCAGGCGTTTTCTATATGAGTGAGCACCTGCTCGTCGTTCGTTGCGATTATCGCCGATACGCCGGCGGCGTTGAAGCGGTATATGTAGTCCTTGTCCTGAAGCTGATACGTTGCCGGGATCGCTATCGCGCCGATCTTATGGAGTGCCACGTAGCTGTACCAGAACTCATAGTTGCGCTTCATCACGAGCATCACGCGATCGCCCTTTTTGATCCCGGTTTTCAGAAGGAAGGACGCGAGCGCGCTGCTTTGCTTTGACCATTCGCCGTACGTTATCCTTTTTTCAACGCCCTTGTCGTTTACGTATAATATTGCAAGTCTTTCGGGTTCTCTTTCCGCAACGAAATCAACGTGATCGTAACCGAAGTTAAAATCGACGTTTTCTTTTATAGCGTATGACGACAGATTTCCTTTTTCGTCAAACGTCTCATCAACAAATCTCTTGTAATAAATCACTTGTATACGCTCTTTCCGATAGGCATAAATTTTACCAAATACATTATACTACAATTACGTGCAATGCGCAATATAAATATATGATAATTTTATAGAATTTTTTTATACATTTTTATTTAAATATTATAAACCTCACGCACAAACACAAAAATATACATTTCATTACTTGACAAATCGGATTTTTTGATTATAATAGGTGTATGGTGCTCTTTTTATACGTAATTCCATGCACCGAAATAAACGTACACGGTATATTATAATGAAAAAAACCTTTACCCCGCGTGATATAAGAAGCCTTGACAGCGTAAAGGATCTTGTTTACACCAACGCCGAGCGTTTCGGCGACAAATCTCTTTACGTTTATATTGAAAATAAAGAGCAGTTAACGTACAGCTATAACGAACATAAAGACGTTTTCAACGCATTCGGCACCGCATTGTTTGAATTGGGACTGAATGAAAAAAAGATATCGCTCTGCAGCGATCAGCATCCTCACTGGGTCGCGTCCTTTCTGTCCGTAATCGCCGCGGGCGGGGTTATCGTTCCGCTTGACAGAGAGCTTTTGCCCGAACAGCTTGCGGGATTTATAAACATAACGGAATCGGAAGCCGTAATTTTATCAACGAGAGAATTAAAGCTTTTATCATCCTGCCTGAAAGATCTCCATACGGTAAAGCACATCATAATTATCGGTCCGTACGATATACCCGAAGATATAAACGACGAACGGCTTGTGCAGTTCTCCTCTCTTGTCGAAAAAGGCAAAGCCCTGATCGAAGAGGGCGATACGCGTTTTCTTGATTATCAAAGAAACAACACGGATCTCGCCTGCATCCTATTCACCTCCGGCACCACCGGCACAAGCAAGGGCGTTATGCTATCCGAATACAATCTTATGTTCTCGGTCGTTCAGTGCAGCCGTATGGTCGATATAGGAGACAACGACACGTTCGTTTCCGTTCTTCCGATACATCACACGTTTGCGCTGACTACGAACCATCTTGCCATGTCGTATATCGGCGGTACGACGTTTATGAACGATTCGCTTAAGCATACGTTCAAAAACATAACCGAAACAAAACCGACCTGCCTTATTTTAGTGCCTCTTTTCCTTGAAACGATGGATAAGAAGATCTGGGAAGGCATAAGAAAACAGAACAAGGAAAAACAGGTGAGACGTCTGATGACGATGTCCAACGGTATGAGGCATGCGGGCATAGATATGCGCAAGACCCTGTTTGAAAAGATACTGAACAGCTTCGGCGGAAATCTCAATCAGATAGTCGTAGGCGGCGCTCCGCTCGATCCCGGGATAATACGCGATTTTGACGCATTCGGCGTCACTGTCGTCGAGGGCTACGGAATAACGGAATGCTGTCCCCTCATCTCGGTCAACCCGCATGACTGGCGCAAATTCGGCTCCGCAGGTATCGTGGCGGACGGACTTGAAGCAAAGATCAGCGAACCGAACGAGGCGGGCGAGGGCGAGATACTCGTACGCGGCGGAAACGTATTCATGGGCTACTACAAGAACGAGGAGGCAACGAAGGACGCTTTCACCGAGGACGGCTGGTTCCGTACGGGAGATATAGGATACCTTGATAAAGACAACTTCGTATATATCACGGGAAGAAAGAAAAACGTCATAATAGCCTCAAACGGCAAAAACGTCTATCCCGAAGAGCTTGAAGAATACCTGAACAAGTGTGAAATAATAAAAGAAGCCGTGGTTATCGGCAGGAATTCCGACGACGGCGTGGTGATCACCGCTCTGATATACCCCGATAAGGACGTTTGCGGCGATATAAATGATAACGAACTTTATGAGAAGATATTCTCTGAAATAAACTTGATAAACAAAGGTCTGCCCACTTTCAAGCACATCACCGCCATTGAAATACGCGACAGAGAGTTTGAAAAAACAACGACCAGAAAGATCAAGCGTTTTCTCTTAAAGTAATATACGAGGAGGTTTTATATGTACGAAGAATTCAGGCAGTTACTTATCGAAAAGCTCGAGATAGAGCCGGATCTGATCAAACCGGAAGCACAGCTTGCAAACGATCTAGGCATCAACTCTCTTGAGCTTGCGGACCTTGTTCTCTATTGCGAGGACAAATACGATATTGAAATTGACGACGACGCGCTGCAGGGTTTTATAACCGTGAACGACGTTGTTGAATATCTTTCGGGTATAATCCCCGAAAAAGAATAAAAGTGAAATTCTATAAGGAGGATATAAAATGAAAAAGACACTTATACTTCTGCTTTGCGCCCTGTTTGTGTTCTCCATGTTCGCCGCCTGCGCCAACACCCCCGGCGGCAGCAATGAAACCAAGGCTCAGGAAACGAAAGCTCAGGAAGTCGACGTAACGACTGCCGAAGTGGTCGAAACAGAGGACCCGAGAACCGTCATGGATCCCGATACTCTGGCAAAAGCAGACCAGTACAGAGGCAAAACTCTCACCATTCTTGCGAATAACGGTTTCTGGCCGGCGGACGATATTTTCAGAGAAGAAGATTCCGAGGATCCGGTTGATTCCGCAATATTCCAGAGAAACGAATTTGTCAAATCGGAATACGGTATAGATATCGATGTTGTGCTTGACGAGGACGTAGCGACCACGATCAAGAACGCTTATAAATCCGGTATATCCGATTACGACGTAGCGGCGTTCTGCGCTTATGAGGCTTGCCCTCTTGCGGCAGAAAACATCTTCCAGGATCTTACTCAGATCGAAAATCTTGATCTGACAAAGATATACTGGGACCAGGGTCTTTATGAAGGTCTTTCGATAGACAACAAGCTGTTCTACATAACGGGCGACATTTCCACAAAGGCAAACGCCGGAACGTTCCTTATGATGTTCAACAAAAAGCTTGCTTCCGACTATGACCTTGAAGACCTCTATCAGGTCGTTCGCGACGGCAAATGGACGCTTGATTACCTCAACTCCATAATAAAAGAACACGGATATGTTGACGACGGCAACGCAAAGGTCGACGTATACGATAAGTTCGGTATGGGCATTCAGATAGAGGCTTACCTCGCGTTCTTCTTCGGAGCCGGCGGACGTATGGTCTTAAAGGATGCGGACCAGATGCCTTATCTTGACCTCAATACCGAAAAGAACATAAGCATAATCGACAAGATCTATGATATTACCCGTCTTGACAACAAGACAATAGACGCTCACGACCACTTACAGGAGCCGCCGTTCACCACCGAAAACAAATTCGCGTCCACGGTCGCGTTCATGGAAAACCGCTGCTTATTCTGCCTCTCCAACGCCGCCAACATACTCGGCTTTAGAGAGATGGACGCGGACTTCGGCGTGCTCCCCACTCCGAAGCTTGACGAATCGCAGAAGGATTATTATTCCTACGTTTATCACGGCGCAGCGCTGTACGTGATACCCGTTATGAACAAGAATACCGCTTTCACCGGCTTTGCGCTTGAAGCTCTCGCATCCGAATCCTACAAGAGAGTAACTCCCGCTTACTATGAGCAGACGCTGAAGCGCAAATCTCAGCGTGACTCCGATTCAATGGATATGCTTGACATCGTTTTCAGAAACAGACTGTGGGATCTGGGATACTACGCACGCTGGAGCGGACTTGACGACGCTTTCATTCAGCAGATAAAGAAAGGCACCAGCTCCTTTGCAAAATGGTACAAGGGCGCTTCCAGATCCGCTAACAAAGCTATTGAAAAATATGTGAAAGCATATAACGAATCGTCTGCCAAATAAAAACTCTTATTCAAATGCACGTGTGCTTTTTAAAGACAGAACGACCGGGTGTTTGAAGGGCATAGAAAAAGATCGGGACCGTATTACAGCGGTCCCGTTTTTCTTATAAGATCATAATTCTTTTCTCTGCCCGTATCTTGTATCACAGCTGACTCTGAATTTCGGTATACGGCAAAAGCGCTACCTCAAGATTACCGTTTTTTGTGCGGAGCTCATCAATAAACTCTTTTTCTTTTGCGGGATTTTTCAACTGCACTTTATATGACAGGCGGAACATACTGCCCATGCCCGTCGTTTTGACGCCGGCATTTTCGACCTTTTTAAGATATCTGGCGAAAATATCGTCGAACGTTCCGTTATATTCAAGAGATTCCGGGATAGTGACACGCAAAAGCTGATCTGCCGCCGCGTTCTTATGCTCAAACAAAGGCACAAAGCTGAATAGCAGAAACAGCACGGAGAGCGCGATCAGGATAACGACGCCGTATCCGATATATCCCATACCGAACGCGATACCGGAGCCCATCGCCACAAGGATCGCCACGATCTCTTCGGCGCTGCCCTGCGCCGATCGAAAGCGGATAAGACTGAACGCGCCTCCTATTGCGACGCCTGCGCCGATGTTTCCGTTAACGAACGTTATGACGGCGGCGACGATGAACGGGATAAGAGCCGTTACGATGAAAAACCGTTTTGTTGATCTGACGCGGAAGCTCATTAAAAACGAATACAGAAAACCGGACACAAGAGCTGCTCCCGCCATGATAAAAAACTGCGCGGGTGTAACGGTTGAAGAATATATGGAATCAAACATTTTACGTCTCCTTTTAAGTCAGATTATTTTCGCCTGTATCAGCTGCCGGCGGTATGCTTCTCCGTATTTTGAAAAGCTGCTTTTCCGTATTTTGCCCGATGAAAGGATTTCGCATAACCAGAGCGGCAATGATTCCTGAACCTTGATCTCGAGGATCGTCCACCCTTCGCCGAGAAGCGATATCCCGTCCATTGATTTTGTGAGCGTCAGATCGTTTATACGATACCTCGGGTTTTCGTCTATCGTCAGACGCAGATCGCCGCCGGGTTCAAAATACGCCGTACGGTCATAGATTATCAGGCACGACGGAACAAGCTCTTTATAGCAGTCACGGAAAACGGCGATCTCTCTGTTTATCTGACCCGGTGCGCATATGTCGCCATCACCCGAAAAGAACTGTTGTACCAGCGGTATCGTCGTCTGTACGCGGCGCTTGTATACGATACCGTACGCCTTCCGTTTCAGTTCAAGGAATACGGGAGATTCTTCCGTCGCAAGACCGTATGAGCGCAGTCGTATTTTTTCTTTGAACTCAGGTTTGTCCATAGACGTGCGGATCAGCTGATACGACGGCGTATCGTAGTACAGAGAGGCGATAGACGTCTTTCCGTACTGATCAGCCTCCATATGACCCGCAAGTCGTTTTCTTAAATATTCCGTTTGTTCTGCGTTGAGCAGATATTTCAGCTCATAACGCTTCATTACCGTGATAGCCATGGTATCGCCTCCTCTTTTAGTTTGAAACTGCAGTGTCGCTGTAGCAGATCGTGTTTTTGTATGAATTTGCGTTTGTGAAAGTGTATGACGTGCCGCTTATCTTTACCGTGTGGCTTCCCGCCGAATGGAGCGAGAGCGAATACGTCTTTACGCTGCCCGCGGCGCTTACTCTGCCGTAGCCGAGAATTATCAGCGTGCCTCCCGAGATCTTAACGGAGCTGTCGGCGTCTATCGCCGCCGCGTTCTGACTGGCCGGACCTCTCGTTATAACTATGCCGCCCGTCTGTGTGTAGCTTCCGTTAGAATCGATGCCGTCGGTGTCGCCGATAGGAGATACCGTTACGTCAAGATATCCGCCCGATACGATTATCTGCGCCGCGGAATTGCCTTTTGTGGCGTTTACACCGTCGTCATTCGCCATAACCGTCGTTTTGCCGCCGGATATATTGATGACGTTCGCTTCAAGCCCTTCATACGCGCTGTCTATGTTTACCGTGCCGCCCGAGATATTCAGCATATTGTCGGCGTGGATGGCGTCGGCTCCCGAAACGGTCATCTGACCTCCCCAGCCTCCGCGTCCGCCGGGTCCCATACGGCCGCCGGCGGTCTTGTTTTCCGGTGCGTAAACGCTCATGTTAACCGTGCCGCCCGTAATATTTACCGTTCCTTTGCCTTTTGTCCCGTCGTCGAAAGACGTGCCGTAATCCGCATGAAGTCCGTCGTCGTAGGTCTGTAACGTTATCGTTCCGTCGTTTATATTCAGCTCGTTCTGCACCTTGACGCCTTTATAGGAAGTCGTGGAGGCGTTCGACGCAGTATACCCGCTGTAAGAGCCTGTATAAACCGTAACGGTCGGAGTTGTGCCGTCTTCGCCGGCTGTCATTTCAAAGTTGTGCGCCGACTGAAATCCGTCGCCCGCCGCGTAAACCGTGACCGTACCGCCGGAAATCAGGATATCTCCTCTTGTCACGCCGTTTTTATTTACGTTCGTGTTTTCCGTCTTCACTCCGTCTCCGTTCGTGGAGATCGCAGCTATGCTGCCGCTCAAAACAGTTATCGAATCGTTTCCTTTAAGTGCGTTGTTATACGCAGTCACCTTCAAAGACAGATTCTGTATCGTCATATCCTTCGTCGTATGAATTCCGTTGTTATACGATGCGTTAATAACGAGAGTGCCGCTGCCTTTTATTTTCAGATCGCATACCGCGTATATCGCGCCCTCGCCCTGATTTTCAACGTCAGTCGTTTTTGCTGCGCGCGTATCGTTTATAACGTTTTCCGTATCTTTCTTTGCGGATATCTCAACTTTTTTCGCGGATATGATCTTTATCGGTGAATCAGCGCCGTAATTGATCGTCGCGCCGGTAAGTTCTATCACTACCTCGTCATCTTCTCCCGCGTCAACGAGTATCTGTCCTTCAAGAAGTCCCGATAAAACGTACGTTCCGGCTGACGTTATCTTATAAACGTCTGACGAATTATCTATAAGGGTGTTTGCGTCTGTTTCATTTTCGCTTTCTTTTTCCGTTTCCGCCGTTTCCTCTTTTGCCGTTGTTTTGTCTCTCGTTGTATCTGTGTAAGCATCTGTCAGAGTTTCTTCATCCGACGTACTGAACGAGCCGTCCTCCGTTTTTATTGAAAACGAGCCCGTCGCTTCTTCCGCCGTGATATTCTGATCAACTGCCGGCTCGGCAGCTTCGCTTGCCGTATATACCGTGCTGTCAGTAAACGTACCTGTTCCGCTGTTTGTTATTCCGCAGGCGGCAAGCGCAAGCGTCAGGATCAGCGCGAGTATTGTTATAATCATTTTTTTCATTTTCCGTATCTCCTTTTTTTCTTTTTTCGGATAAAAGAACGATCCTCATCCGTTTTGCTGTATGCATTATAACGGATGAGGATTGAAGAAAGATTGAAGTTTTTTAAGTATTTGAAATTATTTTTTGACGGGAAGCGATACCGTAAAAACCGCTTGTCCGTTTTTATACTCGGCGTGTATCCGTCCGCCGTGCGCTTCGGCGACGGCTTTGGCAATGGAGAGGCCAAGTCCGTAATGTGCGTCCGCTTCATTTCTTGCCTCGTCCGTTCTGTAGAATCTTTCAAACAGGCGAGACATCTGTTCGTCGTTCATTTCATCAGCACCGTTTGAAACGGTCAGGATCGCGTGATGCTTTTCCTTACGGAGCAAAAGACGAACAGTTTCCGTCGTTCCGTGGGATAAAGCGTTATCGAGCAGGATGGATACGAGCTGACGGAGCTGATTGGGATTTCCCTCCGCCGTTATCCCGCGCTCGATTTCCGTTTCTATCTTTTTTCCTTTTTCAAAAGCAAGCGATTCAAACGGAAGGACTTCTCCGTCAACAAGCTTTGATAAGTCAAGGGTTTCTTGCGGTATATCGCCGCTTTCCGCTTTTGACAGAGCTAAAAGCTGTTTTACAAGGTCGGACATACGCTCGTTTTCGTAGTCGATGTTGTCAAGCCATTCATTCTGCCCGATCTCGCGTTTTAACAGCTCGCTGTTAGCGGAAATAACGGCTATCGGCGTTTTCAGCTCGTGCCCGGCGTCGGATACGAATCGCTTCTGACGTTTATCGTTTTCCTCAAGCGGACGGACGATGCGGCGTGCGATAAAGACAGATATCACAACGAGAACGAGAAGCGCTGCCGAGCCGATGACCAGCATCTGACGGAACAGAAGCGTCTGGTTGTTGTCGCTGATCGTGCGATCGATCATGGCGACAAGCGTGTAATCGTCGCGCTCTTCAACAAGATATGTCATATTCCCGATTTTGCCGCTTTTTTTACCTTTATTAAGGATCGACGAAGCGGTCTCAAGCAGAGATTCCTCGGTCTGCAAACCGCTTTGACCGTTGTTGACAGCAAGGACTTCGCCGTCTTCGGAATAAGCGACGGAGTAGAAGGTCGAAAGACGGAATTCCGGCTCGTTTCTTCCGTGACCGTCGTCCCGTCCGTCGTGAGGTCCGTTCATATCGCCGGGTCTGTTATCGGAGCCTCCGTCCGGCCTTTGTCCCGCTTCCGGATGAAGCGACTGATTTTCGAGCGAAAACCTTTCGGCGTACATCATAAGCATCTCGCGGCTTTCGCGGTCGAGCGCGATCCGGTTTGAAACGTATATAGTCGTCAGCGTGACCGTCATCAGAATAAGAAGCGAGAACACGACCGTAAACACTATCTTTCTTTTTGTTTTATTGAACATCACGGCACCTCAATTCATATCCTATCCCGCGCAGAGCTTTTATTTCGCAGCGCGATTCGACATATGCGAGCTTTTTGCGTGCGAATGACATATATACTTCAACGTTATTATATTCGGAATCGCTTTCATATCCCCATATCTTAAGCGCTATCTGTTCACGTGAAAGCACCTGACCACGGTTTGCTATCAGATATTCAAGGATCCGCAGCTCCTTTTCACCGAGGCGCACGCTCTGACCGTTCTCGCATTTGAGCACGGCGTTTTTAACGTCGAGCGTAAGGTCTTCAAAAGTAAGGCTTCCGTCGTTCGTCGGCAGATTTCGCCGTCCGAGCGCACGGAGGCGGGCAAGCAGTTCTTTTGTCATAAACGGCTTTGTCAGATAGTCATCCGCGCCGCTGTCAAGCCCTTCTACCTTGTCATCAAGCTCGCTTTTCGCGGTAAGCATCAGGATCGGCGTTTTGATCCCGGCTTCGCGCGCTTTTTTCGCGACCGCAAAACCGTTCATTCCGGGCATCATAACGTCGAGTACGCAAATATCGTAAACGTCGCTCTCTATTTCGCAGAGCGCGTCTTCGCCGTCGAGAACGGCTGTCACCTCGTAACCCTCGCGGCGCATTATCTCACACAGAGCCCGGTTCATTCTCTTTTCGTCTTCGGCAAGTAATATTTTCATACGATCACCTCGCGTGTTTTTCAGTTTGCATTATATCTTTAAATATTGAAAAAAGATTGAAACGGCGAAATAAAAGCACTTTTCGTTTAACATTATACCATAAATACGGATAAAAGTCAAGCCGGACAGCGGCAGCTCATTAATAAACACGCAAAACGGGTTTTCGGGTAAAAGGAAAAACGGTGTGTTCCCGTCGGGATCACACCGCTTTTTATCCGTTTTTTTTAAAGCGCGTCTTAAGGATCGGAATTTTACGGATCACGCCATTTTGTCTGACATCTGCTCGCCGCCGAGTAAATGGAAATGCAGATGATGAACGCTTTGACACGCGTCCGGTCCACTGTTTGTTATGACGCGGAATCCGTTTTTAAGTCCCTCGCTCTCCGCTATCTTCGGTATGACCTCAAAGATATGGGCGACGACGGCGCTGTTTTCCGCGGTAATATCCGCGGCGCTCTCTATATGAGCCTTCGGAACTATAAGAACGTGAGTTTTCGCCTGCGGATTAATATCGCGGAAGGCGTAAACAAGCTCGTCCTCAAAGACCTTGTTTGACGGAATCTGACCTGATATGATCTTACAGAATAAGCAGTCCGTCATTATTCTTTCTTTTCCTTAAGAGAATCTCTGATCTCACGGAGAAGGAGAACTTCCTCGGAGGGTTCGGGTTCGGGCTCGGGCTCGGGAGCGGGCGCTTCCTCTTTCTTCTTCGCTTTTTCAGCAAGCTTCTTGGCTTTCATTATGCCTTTGATAACGAGGAATACGCAGAGAGCTATTATGATAAACTCAATTATCAATTGGATGAAATTGCCGTAGTTTATCGTTACGGCCTCTTTAACCGTCTCTCCGTTTTCAACCACAGCTTCCTTGATCACAGCCTTAAGCTCCGAGAATGCAACTCCGCCTATAGCAAGACCGATGGGCGGCATTACGATATCGTTCACTAAGCTTGTGACGATCTTTCCGAAAGCTCCGCCGATGATTACGCCGACAGCCATATCGACTATGTTGCCTTTGGAAATAAAATCTTTGAATTCCTTAAAGAATCCTTTCTTTTCTTCAGCCATTTTGATGACCTCCTTATTATTTTTTATTTTCAGCCTAATATATCAGGCAATGCTTCAAACGCTTCTTTTAACTTTGAGCCGTCCTTTACGCCGGCGGTCGCACTGTCGGGACGTCCGCCTCCGCCGCCGCCGACGATATTGCAAAGCTCTTTGATTATCTTTCCGGCGTTTGCGCCGAGTTTTACGGCGCCGTCGCTTGCGGATACGATAAGATTGTATTTACCGTCGACGCAGGTGGATATCACCGCCACGGCGTCAGGCTCAGATTTTATCTTGTCAAGCACTCCGCGAACGGCGTTTACGGTCAAGCCTTCCGTCATGCCGGTTATAAGCGTGAATTTTCCGGCTTTGCTTCTGTTGTTTAAAAGCGATTCGACGGCGGACGCTGCCAACTTGTCGTTGAGCTTTTCACGTTCTGCTTTTTCCGTCTTCAATTCAGCAGAAAGCTGAGCCGCGCGTTTGTCTATATCCTTCGGATTCTGAGTTTTAAGCTCTCTCGCGGTGTTTTCGATAAGCTCGTTCTGCTCGGCGATAAGTTCAAGCACGCCCTTGCCCGTCGTTCCCTCTATACGTCTTACGCCTGATGCGACGGACGATTCGGAGATTATCTTGAACAAGCCCGCCTCTGCGGTGTTGGATAAATGCGTACCTCCGCAGAGCTCAGTTGAGAAGTCGCCCATCTTTACCATTCTGACGACGGCGCCGTATTTTTCACCGAACAGCGCCATGGCTCCGGATTTTTTGGCGGTCTCGATATCCGTTTCAACGGTATTCACGGGCAGAGCCTTCAATATCTGCTCGTTGACGATCTCCTCGACCTTTGCGATTTCCTCTTTAGTCATAGCGGTATAGTGCGAGAAGTCGAAGCGCACGCGCTTATCGTCAACGTAAGAGCCCGCCTGCTCAACGTGAACGCCGAGCACCTGACGGAGCGCCGCCTGGAGCAGATGCGCCGCGCTGTGGTTGCGTCTTATAGCCGCGCGTCTTTCCGTATCTATCGCCGCCGCTACCGTATCGCCGACGGAAACGGAACCCTCGACGACCTCGCCTATGTGCAGATAAATGCCGTCGTTTGTTTTTTTCGTATCTTTTATCTCTATCTTAAGTCCGTCCGCGCAGATCAAGCCCGTGTCGCCGACCTGACCGCCGCCCTCGCCGTAAAACGGCGTTTTATCGAGCACGACGATGACCTTGCCGCCGTTCTTTGTTCCGGTGACCTCGTTCACGTCCGCGTCTATCAGCGCAACAACTTTTGCTTCACATTCGCTTTCGGTGTAACCGACGAATTCCGTCTTCGCCGTCACGTCGCCTAAATCGAGCGTTTCCGTAGCCCAGCCGAAATCGCCTTTGTCGGCTCTCGCTTTTCTCGCTCTCTGCTTCTGCTCGTCCATCAACGCGGCAAAGCCCGCCTCGTCGACCTTCAAGCCCTTTTCTTCCGCTATCTCACGCGTAAGATCGAGCGGGAAACCGAACGTGTCGTTCAGTCTGAAAACGTCCTCACCGGGAAGTGTGTCCGCGCCCGCGGCGATAGTCTTTTCGATTATGGCGTTCAGTATCTCCGTTCCGCCGTCTATCGTCTTAGAAAACTTCTCTTCCTCTATCGAAACTATCTTCTTTATATAGTCGAGCTTTTCGGTGAGCTCGGGATAAGCGGTGAGATTTTCATGCGCTACGACGGGAACGATATCGGATAAGAACGTGCCTTTTATGCCGAGCAGCTTGCCGTATCTCGCAGCGCGGCGAAGCAAACGTCTTAAAACGTATCCTCTGCCCTCGTTTGACGGAACGACGCCGTCGCATACGAGGAAGCACGTGCTTCTTATATGGTCGGTAATGACGCGCAGCGCTATATCGGATTTTTCATCCGCGCCATATTTGATACCGGCTTTGTCGCTTATCGCCTTCATTATATTCTGAACGGTATCGACTTCAAACAGATTGTTGACGCCCTGCATAACGACGGCAAGTCTTTCAAGACCCATACCGGTGTCTATATTCGGCTTTGCAAGCGGAGTGTAGTTGCCGTTTCCGTCTCCGTCAAACTGCGTGAAAACGAGGTTCCATATCTCAATCACTCTGTCGCAGTCGCACGTTACGCCCGCGCAGTCGGGTCTGCCGCAGCCGAAACCGGGACCGCGGTCAAAATGTATCTCGGAGCAAGGTCCGCAGGGACCGGAGCCTATCTCCCAGAAGTTGTCTTCTTTGCCGAGTCTTATAATTCTGTCGGCGGGGACGCCGTTCTGCTTGTTCCATATCTCAAACGCCTCGTCGTCGTCCTCGTATATAGTCACCCAGAGCCTGTCCTCGGGTATCTCAATTACCTTTGTAAGATACTCCCACGCCCAGGCTGTCGCTTCTTTTTTGAAATAATCGCCGAAGCTGAAGTTCCCGAGCATTTCAAAGAACGTGCCGTGACGCGCGGTCTTGCCGACGCGCTCGATATCCGGCGTTCTTATGCACTTCTGGCAGGTCGTCATTCTGTGTCTCGGCGGCTCCTCCTCGCCCTTGAAATACTTTTTGAGCGGAGCCATGCCGGCGTTGATAAGCAAAAGCGACTTATCGTCGGCGGGCGGAATCAAAGGAAAGCTCTTGTGGCGAAGATGTCCTTTGCTTTCAAAGAAAGATAAATAAGATTCGCGTAAATCATTTAATGACATCCATTTCATTTAAAAAAACCTCACAGCATTTAAATCATCTTATTATAACAAATATATAATAAAAAATCAAGACGTTTACACTATATTTCGGAAAAAAATCTTGATTTTTTGCAGATATATGGTATAATCATAGCACCAAATCACAGGAGAATATAAAAAATGACGTACAAAGACGTTTTCTTACCTGCAGAAATTCTTTTGCCGAAGTTCAGATCAGACGAGGGAAAAATGGAAAAATACGCCGTTATAGCGTGCGACCAGTTCACCTCCGAGCCGCATTACTGGGAAAAAGCGAGAGATATCATAGGCGGCGATCCGTCAACGCTCGACTTGATACTGCCCGAGGTTTATTTAGACAAAGCCGATTCTATGATCGGTACCATACACGAAAAAATGGAGGAGTACGAAAAAGCGTACCTTACCGATGAGGTCCGCGGTATGATATACTGCGAGCGCACACTGCCGTCAAACGGGCGCGTGCGTCACGGTATAATAGGTATGATAGATTTAAACGATTTTGAATACACAAAAGGAAGCAGCGCGCCCATACG
>JAEEGL014596238.1_pt1 | contig 98511 bp, 84 predicted proteins | sample 9134231 | NCBI WGS metagenome assembly JAEEGL01 (sample SAMN16246548, study PRJNA631951) | gut metagenome | biome: gut microbiome; feature: rumen; material: fiber-attached | host: Bos | place: Iran: Karaj | collected 2018-10 | reverse complement strand
GTCCGTGCCGCCACTCATGATGACCGCAGCAGACGGAGTGATGACGCCGTCGCCGGCTGTCAGCGTGACATCCGACAGCTCGTCGCCGTCCACAAGGCCGGACACGGTGACATTGTCCGTTCCCGTCGAGATGGAGCCGCCATAGGTGATCGTCTGGGCACTAGCCGTCACGGTAAGGGACTTCTTGGCGATTGTAAAGTCAGCAGTGGCGGTGGCGCCCAGATAGTTGTCCGTCTCAGCCACGGTGGCCCTCACGGTGTATTTTCCGGCATCATTGGGAACGGTTTCGGAGTAGGTACTGTCGTCGGCGTCCCTAACCTTGTACTGACAGGTTACGGCGCCGTTGCCCGGGTTGCCAGACACGATCGGGTCCGAGGCCGTTTCCCCGTACGTCCAGTTGTTTATTGACACGGTTGGGGTGATGTCGGCCTTGGAAATGGTGAAGGTGGCAGACATTGAAGTGCCGGCGTAAAGACCAGCGCCCGTTACGGTGACGGTTGCTGTTCCGGCGTTGGTATTGTTAGTGTAGGTCACGTTATAGTCGATATCCTCTACAAGCGGTGAAGGCGGTGTGGAACCGCTTTTCGGAGAAATCGTAGCCGTATGGTCTTCACCGGTGTATACGGCGTTGGTCGGAACGGTTATCGTTAAGAAATTATTAACGTCCAATTCCACGACTCCTCCTTTAAAGATTCCATTCGTTCCTTCCGTCCAACCGGCACCAGTATATGCACTCTTTTTGCCGTAGGGGACATATAATATACAATTAGAGGAAATACCTGAAAAAGCACCAGAACTCAATGTAGGCGGGACTGCCCTCAAACAAATAACGGAGATTAGATTGCTGCAACCACTGAACGCACTTGAACTGATGCTACTCACACTGGAGGGGATGGTAACACAGGTCAAATTGTCCTTATTTTTAAACGCATCAGAGCGTATGCCATCCACAGTAGCCGAAGACACATTGTCATGTGCAAAGGTAGATGGAATAACAACAACTCCATCGGGTGCATTATTATCGTATCCCGAAACTTGCCCAGTCGTGGCATTTTTACTCTGGATACGGATTGTCAAATGGCCTACTGTAATGTTAGAGGCGGCAAACGCCTTTCCTACCGCCATGCTCAATAGCATGGCCAACGAGATTAAGATTAATGTTCTTTTCATTGTTGTATGGTTTTAAGTGAATTATTGTATTTTCAAAGCGGATAAAATAGTGAGCAAAGGTATAGTTAATTCCTTGAAAATGCAAGAAAATGTCTGCTTTTTTGCTTTTTCCGTCCTTTATTTAACGTAAGTGCGGCAGAAATGGCGTTTTTTCCAACAAGAAAGGCTTCATTTATTTATAAATAATAATGAGTAGGGGCGCGGAATGAACCGCGCCCCTACTGCTGTTTTCAGGTTGCCACAAGGGCTTCCCGAAGGGGGAATGTGGATTCCTGGATTACTTCACGAAGAACTTCTTGCCGTTCTTGATGACGAGGCCACGGTAGTCGTCGGCCACGCGCTGACCCTGCACGTTGTAGGTGGCGCCTGAGTTCTGCTCAAGGAGTGCCTTCTCCACCTCGGGAACCTCGTAGCCGGTGGCGAAGTAGCCGCCCAGCACCTGAAGGATAGGATAGCCGTAGTCAGTGGGATCCATCTTCCAGATTCTGCGGAAGTCCCAGCCGATATCCTCGTAGGTATCCTGCTTCTTCATGTCTTCGGCAGAGAGCTCGGCAGCGGGGGTGTACTCGGTATCCTCAACATCGTTACCGATGACGGGCCATACGTACAAGTCGTTCTGGGCAGCATCGATGACGGCGTCGGCATTCTGGACGTTCTCGTAGAAGTCGAGACGTGCAGCGCCAGAGTATTCTTCGTTCCACGACGGGCCGTTACCGCCGAGCCACGGACCTGCGACGTTACCGTCGGAGTTGCCGTCGGTGTGGCTGATGACGTCACCGATGGAGACGCAGTTGGTGAGCCAGATCTTGGTGTCGCTCTTGTCAACAAGGCCGATGAAGCCGCCTGCCCAACCACGATGGTAGATGTAGACGCTACCTGCGAAGTAGTCGTTCTTGAAGACGATGGTGTCGCCCTGGTTGGTGGTACCGGAGATACCGCCTGCCTGGCTGTAGGCATAGACGTGGACGTGAGTGTAGCTGTTGGTGATGTGGCTGATGCCGCTGGTACGGCCAAGGAGACCGCCGACGTGGTCACGACCGTTGATGAAGCCGGTGAGGGCCACCTGGTCAACCGTGGTGTTCGCGCACTCGCCAATGAGACCGCCGACCTGGTTGCGGTCGGGAGCATCGATGACGAGGTTGCTGATGCCGAGGTTCTTGATGGTGGCACCATTCGTGTAGCGGAAGATACCCACCTTGTCGTTGTTGTCAACCGTGAGGGTGATGTTCTTGAGGAGGTGGCCGTTGCCATCGAAGGTACCCGTGAACGGTTCGGTAGAACTACCGATGCCGGGGAATTCAACGCCCTCGAAATCGAGGTCGTTCATCAGCTTGTAGTTACCAATGGCGCTACGGAACAAGCGCTGCATATCCTCGACAGTCTTAATCTCAACATCACCAGCCTGGTCGACATAGACGCTGAGTGAAACGGGATCATCGTTTGCGAAAATGCCCTGAAGCTCTTCGTCGAAACCGACGGAGAGAATGACGTCGCCAGTGCCGCCGAAAGCACCCGTAGCATCGCCGATATAGAGATAACCAAGATCGGGATACCAAGTGGCCTTGTCGTCACCGCTGACAATGGAGATGTCGAGCTGCTGGCCGAAGGAGCCGTGGATGACATTGAGGTTGAGATATTCATCGCCAGTCTCCCAGATGAGCTTAGCATTGCTGGGCACGTCGAAGATACGTGTGGGCAGCTTGACCTCGGAGTCAATCATCCATTGCAGGACGGGATAAGCCTTGCCCTCGGTGTCGGGATAGAAGCCCCAGATACCGCCGATGTCCCAACCCAGAATATCGGCATAGAAGTCCTCGGTACGGGCTTCCTCGTCGGTAATATCAGCACCGTTATCATCGTTGGGGTCGTTAGCAAAGTTCTCGATATTATCGGAATATGCATAATAGTAGCTATCGCCGATAAGGAGAATGAGTCGCGTAGTAGTAAGCGAGTAGTTGTTCTTCAGCTCGGCATAGCGGCCATACTCGTGAGTAACACGCCTTGAGCCGTTGCCGCTGTCGCCGAAGCCGTAGTTGTGGGAGGCGAGCAGGGCGTTGTTCTGGATGACGGAGAGGACGCCTTCGCTATCGACAAGGCTGACGGCGATACTTGCGTTCGTGTATCCGCAATCAACGGTACCCGAGAAGAGGCAGTTCTCGATGGTACCACCGTTGATGACGCCGGAGATACCACCGGCCTGATACTCGCGGCTGTAGATCTGGGCATCGGAGAAGCAGTTGCTGACACGTCCGGGAATGGTGTCGCCATCCATCACACACCAGTTGACATCGCCGGTGATAGCGGCCGTGTGGTCGCGGCCTTCGATATAAGAGCCGACAACGGCACACTCTTCAATGACACCACCGTAGAGGCGTCCGCAGATACCGGCCACGTTGGCGTCGCCATTCAAGCGGGCATTGATAAGACCCACATGGTGGACATAACCACCACCGCCGATAAGGCCGAAGAGACCGACATTGCTGCGGCCGGGCTCATAGACAAAGTTGGAAATCCAGTGTCCCTGACCGTCGAATTCGCCGGTGTAGCGCTCTGTCGGAGCAACGCCGTGGAAGTCAAGACCTGCCATGTCGAGGTCATTCTCCAGACGTGCGCAGAGGTCGAAACGGTTCTCGGTCTCAATGCGGTTGGCGAAATAGATGAGATCCTGCGGAGTCTCGAGGATCCAGTAGCCGTCCTCGTCAACGAGGGGCTCGTTCTCGGCCTTGCCGCAATGGATGCAGTAGCCGTCCTTGTACTCGTGGATGCCGGTAGCCTCCTTGCCGCTGGGCACAATCTTGTAACCGCCGCACTCGGTGCAGAAGTAGGTGTAGTAGCCTTCTTCACGACATGTGGGCAGGGTCTCGACGGGGTCGCCCCAGGTGTGATCGTGGATGACGCCGTGGGGGTGCCACTCGCTGACCTGCATGAAGCCGCCGCCGACGACCTTCTCGATGGTGAGGCGGAAGTACTCGAACTTCTCAGAAGCAGGACACGTGAAGTCGAAGGGGGTGAAGTCGACGTCCTGAAGCACCTGGTCGCCAACGACGTGTTCGATGACGGTCCAGTTCTCATAGTCGTTGGAGCCTTCGATGAGCCAGTTCTCGGGGTTACGGCCTTTGTAGGTCGAGTTGTCGTTGGCCGTGATGAGGGTGTAACCGATGAGAGAGACGGGCTGCGTAGCACCAATGATGACGTAGGTGGGGATGGCGGACGTACCCAACTTGGTTTCCACGTTACCGTCGATAATCATCTGGGAGCCTTCGCCGTCGCTCTTGGGACCCTCGCAGAAGTAGTATTCGACGCCAGTCTCTTCGTCAGTCCACGACTGAGCCTTGACTCCTACACTCGGCAACAGCATGGCTGCAGCCAACAGAAATGAGTAAATTTTTGTTTTTCTCATAGTGTTTTGGATTTAGTGAATAATAAAGTTACAACAGTTTTCAGAATCAATTGACGCGCAAAGATAGTGACTTTCTTGATTAATACAAACAATTTTGCCGCCTTTTTTTTGTGTTTCAGTCTTTCAAGTCCACTTTTATCTGAAGCTCGTCGAACTGCACGGGGTCGAGGGGACCCGGGGCACCGAGCATGACGTCGCGCCCCTGGTTGTTCTTCGGGAAGGCGATGCAGTCGCGGATGCTGTCGAGGCCGGCAAAGATGCTGACGAGGCGGTCGAGACCGTAAGCAAGGCCTCCGTGAGGGGGTGCGCCAAACTTGAAGGCATTCATCAGGAAGCCGAACTTGGCCTGTGCCTGCTCGGGGGTGAAGCCGAGAATCTCGAATATCTTCTGCTGCAGCTGGGCATCGTGGATACGGATGGAGCCGCCGCCCACCTCAACGCCGTTGATGACCATGTCGTAGGCATTGGCGCGAACAATGGCGGGGTCGGTGTCGAGCAGAGGAATGTCCTCGGGCTTGGGCGAGGTGAAGGGATGGTGCATGGCCATGAGGCGCTGCTCCTCGTCACTCCACTCGTACATGGGGAAGTCGATGACCCAGAGGCACGAGAACTTGTCGCGGGGACGGAGGCCGAGCTGTTCGCCCACGTAGAGACGCAGCTCGTTCAGCTGCTTACGGGTGCGCATGGCATCGTCGCCGCTGAGGATGAGGATGAGGTCGCCGGGCTCGGCGGCGAAGGCGGCCTTCAGCTGCTGGAGCACCTCCTGGGTATAGAACTTATCAACACTGGACTTCACGGTGCCGTCGGCTTCGACGCGGGCATAGACCATACCCTTGGCGCCCACCTGCGGGCGACGGACGTAGTCGGTGAGGGCGTCAATCTGCTTGCGGGTGTAGGTGGCGGCGCCCTTAGCGCAGATGCCGCCGATGTAGGCCGCATCGTCGAAGACGCTGAAACCGTAGCCCTTCAGCACATCCATCAGCTCCACGAAACGCATGCCGAAGCGGGTGTCGGGCTTGTCGGAGCCGTAGTACTTCATGGCGTCGGCCCACGTCATGCGCGGCAGCGTGGGAATGTCGATGCCGAGGATGGCCTTGAAGAGGTGGCGAATCATGCCCTCGAACATCTGCAGGATGTCCTCCTGCTCGACGAACGACATCTCGCAGTCAATCTGCGTGAACTCGGGCTGACGGTCGGCACGCAGGTCTTCGTCGCGGAAGCACTTCACAATCTGGAAGTAGCGGTCGAAGCCGCTCACCATCAGCAGCTGCTTCAGCGTCTGCGGGCTCTGCGGCAGGGCGTAGAACTGGCCGGGGTTCATGCGGCTGGGGACGACGAAGTCGCGGGCGCCCTCGGGGGTGCTGTTCACCAGCACGGGAGTCTCCACCTCAAGGAATCCCTGCCCGTCGAGGTAGCGGCGCACCTCGAAGGCCATCTTGTGGCGGAGCTCAAGGTTGCTGCGCACAGCCTGCCGGCGAAGGTCGAGGTAGCGGTATTTCATGCGCAGGTCGTCGCCGCCATCGGTGTTGTCCTCGATGGTGAAGGGGGGTGTGGCAGAGACATTGAGGATGTTCAGGGCATCGACGAGGATTTCCACGTCGCCCGTAGGCATCTTGGCGTTCTTATTCGAGCGTTCGCTGACGATGCCCGTCGCCTGCACGACGTACTCGCGTCCCAGGCGGTTGGCCTGTTCACACAGCGCTGCGTCGCGCTCATCGTTAAACACCAGCTGGGTAATGCCATAGCGGTCGCGCAAATCCACGAAGGTCATGCCGCCCATCTTACGTGTGCGCTGCACCCATCCGGCCAGCGTCACTTTCTCACCTGCATTGGCGAGCCGTAGCTCACCGCACGTCTTAGTTCTGTACATTTCGTTATGCTATATGTTATTGAGGTATTTCTTTTCGCTGGCAAAATTACTACACATTGCGCGAATAACAAAAAAAACTTTCAGTTTTCACACATATTCCCCCCTTCCGGGCGGACAGAAGGGGGGACGTAGCGCGCAGAAGGGGGCGCTGGGCGGACAGAAGGGGGGGCTGGGCGAAGGACCCAAGGTTACAAGGTTACACGGTTACATGGTTACATGCTCCTTTTGCGTGCGCGATAGTAGATTTATGTATTATTAGATATGTAGATTTATTAGATTTTAAATAATAATACTTAATACTCCCTTAATATATAATAATAATGCGCGCGGGCAGGAGGGGGTGATGTAACCATGTAACCATGTAACCTTACCCCCCCTCGGAAAAAAGGCCGTTTGAAAAAAATATATTTTTTTCAAAAAATTCGGATTTTGTTTGGAGAATCGAAAAACTTGCCGTATCTTTGCATCGTAAACAAACAACAAATGCCCCGAATGAAAAAGATACACCTCATCCTCACCGCATTGCTCGTCCTCCTGTGCGCCTGCACGGGGGCTAAGCGCCCCGCCACGCCCGCGGAGGCCACCGGCTGGCCCATCGCCATCTTTGCCGGCGACTACCCCGACCCGTCCATCCTGGTCGATGGCGACGACTACTACATGACCTTCACCACCAACTACTGGCTCCCTGCCCTGCCCGTCTGGCACAGCACCGACCTTGTGCACTGGGAACTGCTGGGGCACGCCCTCGACACGTACCTCGGCACCGTGTGGGCGCCCGACTTCCAGAAGGCGGACGGACGGTACTACATCTACTTCCCTGCCGACGGCCGCATCTATGTGGTTTGGGCCGACGACGTGCGCGGCCCGTGGAGCAAGCCCGTCGACCTCGGCATCCGCGCCATCGACCCCGGTCTGGGCGTGGCTGACGATGGCTCCCGCGTGCTCTTCTTCAACGGGGGAATCAGCGCGCCCCTCAGCCCCGACGGGCTAAGCACCGCCGGCGACATCCGCCATGCCTACGATGCCTGGCCTATCCCCGACGACTGGGTGGTGGAGTGCGAGTGCCTCGAGAGCCCCAAGGTGGTGCGCCACGACGGATGGTACTACATCATCTCGGCCGAGGGTGGCACCGCGGGCCCCGCCACCAGCCACATGGCCGTGGCATGCCGCAGCCGCAGCCTCGAAGGCCCCTGGGAGCAGTCGCCCTACAACCCCATCGTGCACACGTGGAGCGCCGACGAGACTTGGTGGTCGAAGGGGCACGGCACCCTCTTTGCCGATGCCCGGGGTGATTGGTGGATGGTCTATCACGCCTACCGCAAAAACTACCACACACTGGGCCGCCACACGCTGCTCGAGCCCATGACCTGGACCGCCGACGGATGGCCCGTGGCCGACAAGAGCGAAGGCCGCACACTGCCTAAAGGAAGCGTCGCCGACACGCCGCGAGTGAAGGGCGAATGGCTCTCGTGGAAGGGCGACACCGACATGCAGACCATCGTGGTGGGCGACACCTGCTACACGTTCACCGGCCGTGTCTCCCTGCCGCCCGCCGACGGCGAGGCCGGACTGCTGCTCAGCTACAACGCGAAGTCCTTCTCCGGCATCACGGCCGACGCCTCCACCCTCCACCTCTGGCACGAGGGGAAGCAGGTGGAAGAACTCCCCAACCCCTATGGCAGGCAACTCTGGCTGCGCATCGTCAACCGCTGCAACACCGTCACCCTCTACGCCGGACGCTCGCCACGCCGTTTGCGCCCCGTAGGAACGACGCTCGACGTCTCCGCCATGCACCACAACGTGCTGGGCAGCTTCATGTCCCTCCGCCCCGCCTGGAAACGCAGCGGCCCCGACTGCACCGTCGATCACCTCACCGTCACCCCCGACGCAGCCCAATGACCGTCGGGCAACATCTCCACTCCTTAGCCGATGACGGCTATGCTGCATTCCAGCGGAAACTGCTCCCGAACGTCAGCCCTGAACGCATCGTCGGTGTGCGGACGCCCCTCCTCCGCAGTCTGGCCAAGGAGTTGCTGAAGAGCGGCGAGGCGGAAGCGTTTATCGCCACCCTGCCCCACCCGACCTTCGACGAGAACCAACTGCACGCCTTCATCCTCTCGGCGATGAAGGACTGCCGTCGCTGCCTCAACGAGGTGGAGCGCTTCCTCCCCTTCGTGGACAACTGGGCAACGTGCGACCAGCTCTCGCCCACTTGTTTCCGCCGGCACAAGGCCGAACTGCTTCCCGCCATCGCGGCATGGATGAATGCGGAACACGAATACACCATCCGTTTCGGCATCGGGATGCTGATGCAGCATTTCCTTGACGGCCCCGACTTCAATCCCCGTTTCCTGGACGACGTGGCCCGCATCCGGCGCGACGAATACTACGTCCGCATGATGCAAGCGTGGTACTTCGCCACCGCCCTCGCCAAGCAGTACGACACCACCCTGCCCTACATCGAGCAGCAGCGTCTTGACCGCTGGACGCATAACCGCACCATCCAGAAAGCCGTTGAAAGCTTCCGCATCACCACAGAGCAGAAAGCGCACCTCCGTTCCTTGAAGATAAAATAGATTGAAAACTTGTTGATTTCTCTTGGAAATTACAACGTGAAATTCGGATACTTAGGAAAATGGATATCACGATGCCTTACGACTCTCCCCTCGGGGAAATGACGATGAGCAGCAACGGAACAAGCCTCACCGGGCTCTGGTTTGAAAGGCAGCGACACGCCCCTGCTCCCGACCCTGAGACGAAGGATTTGACGCACTCAGCCGAAATCCCCATTTTCCAGCAGACACGCGAGTGGCTTGATACCTATTTCAGCGGGCGAGAGCCCGGCTTCACGCCCCCGCTGTTGTTGCGCACTACGCCGTTTCGCAAAGCCGTGTGGGAGGAACTTCTCACCATTCCCTTCGGCCAGACAAGCACTTACGGCGACATTGCCCGACGCATCGGCTGCACCTCGGCGCGCGCCGTAGGGGGAGCCGTCGGGCACAACCCTATCGCACTCATCATCCCTTGTCACCGCATCATCGGCGCCGACGGTACGCTGACGGGTTACGCCGCTAGCATCGACCGCAAAGCGTGGCTGCTACGGCTGGAGAAAATAGAGTAATACAGCCACATCGCACGGACTTTTTCTGTCCTTTCAGCTGGTTTTTTCGGCATCATGAAAAAAAACAGCAGCTTTTATTTGCATTGCACGGCAAAAGGCACTACCTTTGCAGCCCGAAATACAAGAGTGCGGGATGTAGTACAGTTGGTAGTATACTTGGTTTGGGACCAAGTGGTCGCACGTTCGAGTCGTGTCATCCCGACACACCATCAGTGAGCAGACAGAGTTTTTTCCGTCTGCTCATAGTTTTTTATACCAAAGGCTTGCTTTTTCGCGCGAAATCTCTTAACTTCGCGGCCAAAAACGTAATCGAAAATAGCAAATAGCATTATGCACAGTCTGGTAACCATTGCTGATTTAGGGAAAGAGAAGATTCTCTCGCTGCTTGCCTCGGCAGCACGTTTCGAGGCCATGCCCAACCGTAAGACGCTGGACGGACGGGTAGTAGCCACCTTGTTTTTCGAGCCGTCAACCCGCACGAGGCTGAGTTTCGAGACAGCTGCAAACCGCCTCGGGGCGCGTGTCATCGGCTTCTCTGACGCTGCCACCAGCAGTTCGTCGAAGGGTGAGTCGCTGAAGGACACCATCATGATGGTGAGCAACTACGCCGACATTATCGTCATGCGCCACCACCTGGAGGGTGCAGCACGTTATGCCAGCGAGGTCTCGCCCGTACCCATCATCAATGCAGGTGACGGTGCCAACCAACACCCCTCGCAGACAATGCTCGACCTCTACTCCATCATGAAGACACAGGGCACGCTGGACGGACTTGATATCTGCCTGGTAGGCGACCTGAAGTACGGACGCACGGTGCATTCGCTCATCATGGCTATGCGCCACTTCCACCCGCGCTTCCATTTCGTGGCCCCCACGGAACTGGCCATGCCGAACGAGTACAAACTCTACTGCCGCGAGCACGGCATCGACTTCACCGAGCACACCGAGTTCGACGAGACGCTCATCAACGCCGCCGACATCATCTACATGACACGCGTGCAGCGTGAACGCTTCACCGACCTCATGGAGTATGAGCGGGTGAAAAACGTCTATGTGCTGCGGGCAGATATGCTACGCCACACACGCCCGAACCTGCGCATCCTGCACCCCCTGCCCCGCGTGGGCGAGATTGCCTACGACGTGGACGACTGCCCGCAGGCGTATTATTTCCAGCAAGCCAAGAACGGACTCTTCGTCCGTCAGGCACTTATCTGCGATTGCCTGGAGATTGAAGGATGATTTTAAAAAGGAAAGAACTATGAAGAAAGAAGAATTATTAGTAGCAGCGTTAAAAAACGGCACTGTCATCGACCATATTCCCTCGGAGCTTGTCTTCAAGCTCATCGACCTCCTCGGCCTCCAGAACGAAAAGAGCAGCGTCACCATCGGCTACAACCTTGAATCAGAAAAAATCGGCCGTAAGGGCATCATCAAGGTAGCCGACCGTTTCTTCTCCGACGAGGAAATCAGCCGTCTCTCCGTCACCGCCCCGAACGTGGTGCTCAACATCATCCACGACTACGAGGTGGTGGAGAAGAAGACCGTCGTCATCCCCGACGAGCTGCATGGCATCGTGCGCTGTCCCAACCCCAAGTGTATCTCAAACAACGAGCCGATGTCATCGTTCTTCCACGTTATAAACAAGGAACAACGTCTCCTGAAATGTCACTACTGCGAGAAGGAGTTGAACGTATGAGTACTAAGCGCAGTTTCAAGCCCGGCACGATGATTTATCCGCTGCCTGCCGTGATGGTGACGGTGGGGAGCACACCCGAGGAGTACAACATCATCACCATCGCGTGGGTGGGAACGCTCTGCTCGAATCCGCCGATGTGCTATATCTCCGTGCGTCCCGAGCGCCACTCGTCGGAACTGCTGAAACGGAACATGGAGTTCGTCATCAACCTCACCACGGCCGAGCTGGCACGGGCAACGGACTGGTGTGGCGTCCGCTCAGGCAAAGACTACAACAAGTTTGCTGAGATGCACCTCACCCCCGGCAAGGCCGAGATAGTCCAAGCCCCCATCATCAAAGAGGCGCCACTGAGCATTGAGTGCCGCGTGAAGGACATCATTCCCCTCGGCTCACACGAGATGTTTGTGGCTGACGTGTTGAACGTGCTGGCTGACGAACGCTACTACAACCACGAGACGGATAAGTTCGAACTGGCGGAAAGCGACCCGCTCGTCTATGTTCACGGCGGCTACTACCATCTGGGGGAGAAAATCGGCAAGTTCGGCTGGAGCGTGGCAAAAACGAAAAACGAGGAGTAAGATGAGATTTAATAAAACCATACTCTTTATTATACTCCTTTGCTGCATTTCAACAACGTTTGCTCAGGGTGGAAAGAAGTTCGAGATCCGAAGGACCTCGTTTAACTACGGTGCCCGTGCAAGTTTCAGCTCCACCATCTACTCCGTGGAGAGACTCTACATCGACGGCACTGACATCACCGACATCACTACGAAATCCGAGGTCAGCCTGAGCTATGCAGCCTTTGCCCGCCTCAACATCCGGCACCATTACCTGCAGACCGAGGTAGCCTACAACATCAGCCGCTACTCTATCCTCTTCCCCACAGCACTATGGAGCCCTAGCGCCACGTCGTCCGACATCTCCACCATCAGCACCGAACTGTTCGGACTGGAAGTGCCCCTCTACTATGGCTACTACATCGAAAATCAAGCCCCCTATCGCCTTGCCATCTTCGGCGGACCGAAGGTCAACTTCATCCTCCCCGGCCGCAGCCGACATCTGTTTGAGAATTTCAGCCAAGCTGACATCGACGAAACCATCTGGCCGTTCATCTTCAGCGGCGTCATCGGATTCAATGTCAATATCAGCCACCTCTACTTCGACATCTCCTTCGAGGCAGGTTTGAACAACATCAGCCGTTACTTCACCACCATCGACAATCATGGCCAAGTCAGTACGGAAAACTTCATCTTTGACCGCCGCAAGAACGGCGTCAGTTTCTCCATCGGTGCCATCTTCTAAAAAACTTTCATTCATGAACAAAATAACCCTTGCCGCAGCCGTCCCCACCGTTAAGCCCGCAGACTGCGCCTTAAACGTCCAGCACCTTGTCCACCTTGCCCACAAAGCAGCGTCGCTGGGGGCCGACATCACCCTTTTTCCGTCGCTCTGCATCACTGGCGCTACGTGTGGCGACCTGGCTGCGATGCCCACCCTGCTCAACGAGGCTGAGCGCCAGTTGAACAGCTTCATGCAGCAAACCGCGCCTCTCAAAGGAACTTTTGTTGTCAGCCTCCCCTACCGCAGCAATTCGGCAAGCCGCGTCTCCACGGTTGCCATCAGTGGCGGGGCCATTGTTAGCCAAGTACTCGACAATGCCCCGATGAACCTCTGCGACGACATCATCCTCCTACCCGCTGCCACCCCCGACGTAGCGGGAGAGTACGTCCGTTTGCGCCGTTCCCTCATCAGCCGCTCAGAGAACGAGCACAAGGCTATCGTCTTCTGCAATTGCGGTTTCGGCGAATCGACCACCGACCACGTTTTCAGTGGCAGTGCCCTCATTGCCAGCAACGGAACCCTGCTGGCCGAAGCAAAACGCTTCGCCATAGACGAGCAGCTCATCACTGCCGACATTGACCTTGACGCACTCCGCTCAGCACAGGCCGTCAGTGCCACCCCCTTCCTACCCGTCGATCAGCCGCTGGACGACTATTTCGAGGAAATACTCGACATGCAGTCCACTGCCCTTGCTACCCGTTTGCTGCATATCCATAGCACCAAGGTCATCCTCGGCATATCCGGAGGCCTCGACTCCACGCTGGCGCTGCTGGCTTGCGTGCGTACCTTCGACCGCCTCGACTACGACCGCAAGGGCATCTTCGGCATCACCATGCCGGGCTTCGGCACCTCAGGCCGCACCTATCGCAATGCCCTTGCCCTTATGCAGAGCCTCGGCATCACCATGCAAGAAATCCCCATCCGCGATGCCTGCCTCCAACACTTCAACGACATCGGCATCGATCCCGCCAACCACGACGTCACCTACGAAAACAGCCAAGCACGCGAACGCACCCAAATCCTTATGGACTTGGCAAACAAGGAGAATGCCATTGTCATCGGCACCGGCGACCTCTCTGAGATTGCCCTCGGCTGGTGTACCTTCAACGGCGACCACATGGCCATGTACGGCGTCAACGGCAGCATCCCCAAAACCCTCATGCAGCACATCGTCCGTCACATCGCCAACACCACTACCGACGCGGCCGTCCGCGACACCCTGCTTGATATTGTCGACACCCCCATCTCGCCCGAGCTTGTCCCCGAGCAGAAGACCGAGAATGCCGTCGGGCCCTACGAGCTGCACGACTTCTTCCTCTGGCACTTCATGACGGAACACGCCACCCCACGCCGCATCTATCATTTGGCGCAGGCCGTTTTTGGCGGCCCTGAAGGGAAATACACCGACGAGGAACTGAAGCACTGGCTCCGCACCTTCTTCCGCCGTTTCATCAGCCAGCAGTTCAAACGTAACTGCATGCCCGACGGCCCTCAGGTTACGGCAATTAGCCTCAGTCCTCGGGGTGCCTGGGAGATGCCCAGCGATGCAGCCGCTACTCTCTGGTTGAAAGAGTGTGACGAACTTTGAAAGTTTTAAGGATAAAGTTTTAACGTTCAACAAAAAGAAATAAAACTTCAAAAAAATAATATCATGATTATCATCGGCATTGCAGGCGGAACGGGTTCAGGCAAGACCACCGTAGTCCGCAAACTACAAGAGTATTTCTACCCAGGCGAAGTCGTCATCATCCCTCAGGACTCCTACTATAAGGACAGCAGCCATATCCCCGTCGAGGAGCGCCAGAACATTAACTTCGACCACCCCAACGCCTTCGACTGGCCTCTTCTCTCCCGTCACATCGAGATGCTGAAAAACCACAAACCCGTCGAGCAACCCACTTACTCTTACTTGACGTGCACCCGTCAGCCCGAGACCATCCATGTCGAGCCGCGCGAGGTTATCATCATCGAGGGCATCCTTGCCCTTTGCGACCCCACCATGCGCGACCTCATGGACCTGAAAATTTTTGTCGATGCCGACCCTGACGACCGTCTCATCCGCGTCATCCGACGCGACGTCATCGAGCGCGGCCGTACCGCCGAAGCCGTCATGGACCGCTACGAGCGCGTATTGAAACCCATGCATATGGAGTTCATTGAGCCCACCAAACGCTATGCCGACATCATCATCCCGCAGGGAGGGCACAATCACCGCGCCATCAGCATGCTGCGCACGTTCATCCGGCAGATACTCGACCAGAAAAAGACCGAAGACTAACCCCCGACGCAATGAACGATAGGAGAGCAACCGAATGGGCCATGGTGCTGGGAGTCACCGCCTTCGTCCTGTGTGCCATGTGGACAAGACGGCACACAGGCGCCCAGGAAAGTGCCCCCGTCGTGGAGGAAGAGCCTATCGTCCTCTACGACACCATCATCTCCTACCCCAAGGTTCCTCCCTTCACCATCAGTGCCTACGACCGCATCTTCCGCCAGTACGCCGACTCCCTGCAGTGGGACTGGAAATGGCTGGCCGCCGTAGCCTACATAGAGTCGCGTTTCCACCCCGAAGCCGTCAATCCCTCTGGAGCCACGGGCCTCATGCAGCTCATGCCCACCACCGCCGCCGCCATGGGCGTCGACTCGCTTGCCCTTACCAATCCCCACGAGAATGTCAAGGCTGCAGCACGGCTCTTCAAACGACTCGACAAGATTTTTACCAGCTCGGCCATGCCCGACAGAGCCTGTATGGTGCTCGCCGCCTACAACGCCGGTGCAGGGCACGTCCGCGAAGCTGCCGAGCTCGCCGAGCAACATGGCAGCAACCGCAAGCAGTGGTACGGCAACGTCGAGCACTTCGTTCGTAGCAGCGAAACCACCCATTTCGTACGCAACGTGCTTGATAAATACATGGAGTACTGCCGCCTTGAGCACCTCTACCAATCCGTCAACCACCCCGACACCTTGATTGTACCTAAATCTACCCCTTGAAGATGAGCACTAATCACCCCGAATACGGAGCGGAAGAAACAATTGTTCTGACCGCATTTAACCTCGCCAATGTCCATGAGCGCGATGCCCACGTCCATTTCTTTCCCGCTCAACACGCCTATACCTTCGACGACACCCCCGTCGAGTCCGTAAGCACTATCATCGCCTCATGGTTTCCCACTTTCGATGCCGAGCGGAACGCCGAGCGGAAGGGTACGCCCGACCACCCCAAGGAGCAGTATCTTGAGGAATGGGCCTGCCGGGGCAATGAAGCCCGCTCCGTCGGCACCTTCATGCACGCACAGATTGAGCAGTCGCTGTTAGGCCAGCCGATTAGCGACGTCTGTCCCTTCGCCTATCACGGCACCTACGTCAACACCGAGAAAAATATCCGTATCAGCCGAGAACTCAATGCCTTCCACCGTTTCATGGACGAGAAGAAGCCCATCCCCTACCGTACTGAGTGGCGCATCTGCGATGAAGAACACCGCATCGCCGGCACCATTGACTTCCTTGCCCGCAACGAGGCCGGAGAATTCGTCATGTACGACTGGAAGCGGAGCAACCGTATCGTCCAGCATGGAAAAGATGGCTATCAGGTCATCAGCAAGAACTGCTTCCATCGTCATGCCCACGGACTGCTTTCCCATCTTGACGATATCCCCTACAACCACTACTGCCTCCAACAGAACCTCTACCGCTACATCCTTCATCGCCACTATGGCATCCGCCTCGCTGCCATGTACCTTGTCGTCCTCCACCCTGACTATACCACCTACTATTGTGTCCCCGTCCCTACGATGGAACCCGAAGTCAGCATTCTCCTCAGCCACACAGAGCTATAGCCTTCTATCCCGATTGGGAAAAAAGACATTCTAAAACTAGGTTTTTTTACATAAGTATAGGCAGTAATGGCAAGAGTTATCTACTTTTGCCCATCTTTTTTAAAAAGGCTTGTTTCTTCCCTGTCGAAACTCAGAACAGGTGATACGCTTGGAAAAATGGCGTCTTATTCCGACTTTACAAAGATAGCGTAGTAGGTGGTATTGTCGGCCTCGACAATAGTGCCCGGTGCGAGGTAACCCTCCACTTGGTCAGCGACGGTGTTCCAGCCGATAAAAGTGGTTTCTTCATCTATATCGACGCCGGACTTGGCGATGTCTGTGTCATACGAGGGCAGAACCGTATAACACCCCCAATGGGTTTCGATGGTGCCCACTACCTTGTCTTTTGCAAGGAACTGAAGAGCGACGGGAGAGGCAAGGAACGAATAAGTGTCGAGGGTGTTAACGCCAACGTCGAGGACATTGTCCTTGCCGCAGGTGAGGCCGTAGAAGTCGCTTGTACTGGTGATGTCGGTATGAAGTGTCCAAAGGTTGAAACCAGCAATGACTTGTTGCAGGTTCCACGCCGTGGCCTGCTGGGGAATGGCGCATGTGGTCAGGGCCAACGGAGCCAAACGATTGCCACTACGGCGAAGGTAACGTCCGTTACTCAGTTGGATGTACCAACGTCCTGCGGAATTGCGTTCCAATGATTTAGCGCGATATAATCGCCACGGGTTCGTTTCGCTGCGTGTGGAACTCTTCGATTTCTGAGGTTTGGCCGAACAGCCGCTCCAGAAAAGGGTGGTATTGTCGTAGAGGGGGGGACGGGACACAATGACGTACATGCCATCGGCGGGCGTGTTGAAAGCACGAGCCGCAAAATCGTGAGGTGTATCGGTCACGGCGTCGGTCTGCTTTTCATTGATGACGTATTTGCCTTTTAAAATATTGATGATCTCCGAACGATGCAGGCCGTCATAATTTGAAGTAGTGTAGCTGATATAGGCGCCGTCGTAGTTGATGTTATCAATTTCAGTGTCGTTGGAATAGGAGGCAAAGAAATCCTCAGCCTGATCGGACTGCTCGAAGATGAGCTGGATATCCACGCCTGTGACGGTGTCGGCATCAAGATTGAACTGCACCTGTACCCGTGCTGTATCGCCCGTCATCACGTAGAAGATGGCGGTGTCGCTGACGGAGTAGCTCTCCTTGTCGCCGATGGGGATGACACGACCACTCACCTCTTCTTCCACACAAGAAGAGAACAAAGCGGCTGCCAACATGAACACCGGCAGCAGCCGTTTCCAAAGACGGTATAAGGACAACAACCTGATAGACGACTACTGGTGCTTTTTGTTCAAAATAATATAGACAATGATGCCTATGATAATGAGCGCAACGCCGCCAAACTGGACTCCATTGATATTATTCCAACCCATGAAATAGCTGAGAATGAGAATAATGGAGCCGATAATCATCAGAATGATGCCGAGACTTTGAAGAAATCCTTTCATAATTTTTGCTATAGCTTGTTCTATTTCGTGGTGCAAAATAACGCATTATTCTCGAAACTCTCAAATCTTTTTGCATAAAAATGTACACGGAACCTGAAAAAAAGCTTTTTCAAGAAAAAACTAGTTGGAATGTTTGGATATTTCAGAAAAACGCAGTAATTTTGCCGCGCTTTTTTTCGGAAAGGCGAAAAAGCAATAGTATTAACCCTTAAAAACAGAGTAATGAACCAGTACGAAACCGTTTTCATTTTGACTCCCGTTTTGTCTGATGCTCAGATGAAGGAAGCGGTAGAAAAGTTCAAAGGTATTCTCGTCGCCGAGGGCGCTGAGATTATCAATGAAGAGAACTGGGGTATGAAGAAACTCGCTTACCCCATTGAGAAAAAGACGACCGGCTTCTATCAGCTCCTTGAGTTCAAGGCAGAGCCCACGGTCATCGAGAAACTTGAAGTGAATTTCCGTCGTGACGAGCGCGTCATCCGCTACCTCACCGTCAAGATGGAGAAGTATGCAGCCCAGTACGCCGAGAAGCGTCGCAGTCTTAAACAATCTAAATCAGAGGAGGCTTAATCATGGCACAGGAACAAGGTGAAATCCGTTATCTCACTCCCCCCGCAGTAGATAAGAAGCGCAAGAAATACTGCCGTTTCAAGAAGAGCGGTATCAAGTACATCGACTACAAGGACCCCGAGTTCTTGAAGAAGTTCCTCAACGAGCAGGGTAAGATTCTGCCCCGCCGCATCACCGGCACCTCGCTGAAGTATCAGCGTCGCGTGGCCCAGGCCGTCAAGCGTGCCCGTCATCTGGCACTGCTGCCATTCGTAACCGATATGATGAAGTAATTAAAAGTAAGGAGGACAAGACATGCAGATCATTTTGATTGAAGACGTTCAGGGCCTCGGCTACAAGAACGACATCGTAACAGTGAAGGACGGCTACGGCCGCAACTATCTCATCCCCCAGCACAAGGGTATCGTCGCTACGGAAAGTGCCAAGAAGGTGCTTGCCGAGAACCTGCGTCAGCGCGCTCACAAGCTGGCTGCCATCAAGAAGGCTGCCGAGGAGCTCGCAGCTCGCATCGAGCCCCTGTCGCTCACCATTGCTGCCAAAGTCAGCGAAACCGGTACGCTTTATGCTGCCGTCGGTGCTGCACAGGTGGCTGCTGAAATCAACCGTCAGGGCTACGAAGTGGATGCCAAGCAGGTTACCGTTAAGGAACCCGCAAAGGAACTTGGCCACTATGTAGCTACCGTTAACCTCCACCGTGAGGTCGCCGTCGAAGTTCCCTTCGAAGTTGTGGCTGAAGGTGCAGAGGCTCCCGCAGCTGAGTAAGCCCGAGAGGATGCACGGATAAGGAAAAGGGAGGATGCCGCGGTATCCTCCCTTCCTTTTTTCATTTTACTCAGCTTCCTCTTATTTCACCATAACCTTCTCGCCCTTATGGGTTTGGATTTCAAGGATTCCACTATCGGTCATTACACGTAATGGGCCGCCGAGATGGGAGATGACGGTGCAGCGGGTGAGCTCGCCGTTTTCCCAAGCCATGTCCTGAATCTCGAAGCCGCCGCGACAGCGCAGGCCGTGGACACGTCCGCGTGGCCATGCCGAGGGCAGCGCAGGGAGAAGACGAATGAAACCCTCATGACTCTGTACGAGCATTTCGGCAATACCAGCCGTACAGCCAAAGTTGCCGTCAATCTGGAAGGGGGGATGTGAGTCGAACATGTTAGGGTATGTGCCGCCCTGCTGACGACCGTTCGGTTGAATGGCGGGTTTGATTTGTTCGCGGATGAGCGTCATGGCATGGTCGCCGTCAAGGAGTCGTGCCCAGAGGCACACCTTCCAACCCATCGACCAGCCCGTCGAGGCGTCACCGCGAGCCACAAGGCTGGTTTTGGCCGCTTCGAAGAGGTCGGGGGTTCCATCGGACGTAATCTGGTTGCCAGGGTAGAGCCCCCAGAGGTGCGAGACGTGGCGGTGATGGTCGCGTGGATTATCCCAATCCTCCATCCACTCCTGCAGTTGCCCCCATCGTCCTATCTGCATGGGAGCGAGTTTGCTATAGATGGTTTTCAGTGTATCGATGAAGAGAGCGTCGTCACCCAACTTCTCTGCTGTGCGGATGCTGTTGGCAAAAAGGTCGTGGACAAGCTGGTTGTCCATGGTGGTACCATAGACGACGGCAATATGTCGGCCTGGGAGTGAGGGGTTATTCTCGGGGGAGAAAGAGGGGCTGACGACCAACCATCCGTGCTCGGGTTCCGGTGTAAGGAAGTCGATGTAAAATTCGCAGGCACTACGCATAATGGGCCATGCTTCGGCCAAGAACTTCTCGTCGCCGCTATAGAGGTAGTGCTCATAGAGGTGCTGGCAAAGCCAAGCGTTGCAGGTGGGCCAGATGCCGTAATTAGGGCCGTCAACAGCACCCGTCGAGCGCCAGATATCGGTGTTGTGGTGGAGCGTCCAACCGCGACAGCCGTACATGGCAGCACTTTCACGTCCAGTTTCGGCAACTTCGCGGATAAGGCGGAACATCGGCTCGTGCATCTCGGGCAAAGCCGTTACTTCTGCAGGCCAGTAGTTCATCTCAAGGTTGATGTTGGACGTGTATTTGCCGTCCCACGGCGCAAAGGTGTGGTGGTTCCAGACGCCCTGCAGGTTGGCGGCCTGTCCACCGGGCTGCGAGCTGCTGATGAGCAGGTAGCGCCCGAACTGGAAATAGAGTTCGACAAGCTGTGGGTCGTTGTTGTCGGCAAATTCGCGGATTCGCTGGTCGGTGGGAAGGAACACACGGCGGTTAATGCCCAAGAAGAGGTTGACACGATTGAAGAGTGAATAGTAGTAGTCGCAATGGCTCTTTTTAAGGCGGTTATAGACACCCTTCGACGGATGAGCAGCAAAGGCCTTTAGCCCGATGAGCGGGGCTTGTGCTTCTTTATCTGCATCTCCCGAAACGTCGTGGTAGTTTACGAAGTCAGTACCCGAAGAGATGAGAATATAGACTTCGTTGGCATCGGAAACGGTGAGATGACTGTCATCGCCTATAATCGTACCACCTCGAGTGGCAATACGAGCAATGGTGGTAAAGTGGATTTTCCCTTCAATGCCCTCGTGGTCATATCCTTTGCCCCGCAGGGTAAGAGTTGCTTCCTTCGCATCAGCAGTGAGGGAATAGCCTCGCATAGGACTGGTGAAGGTAGTGGTAAAGGAGATACTTTTATTCTTGTTGGCGCTGAGGCGAACAAGAGCGACATCGTCGGTGAAAGAAGTGAAAACCTCGCGTGTGTAGCGGACACCGCCTACCGTGAACGTACACTCACTAATGGCTTTGCTAATGTTCAGCTCGCGCGTGTAATCCTTATATAATAAGCTGTCGCCCTGCTCGGCATCCTTAGGGAAGCTGAAGTCTAGCTGAAGTGAGCCAACAGTCTGGTAGGGCATACCATTGGCGTGCTGGGCTGAGACGTACTGCCCGCAGAGTCCAAGTGCCTCTTCGTTCTTGCCTTGGAAAAGCAAATCACGAATCTCGTCGAGATGTTCGGCGGCCAACGGATTTACATTATTGTGCGGCGAGCCGCCCCAGACATTCTCGTCATTGAGTTGCAACTCGTCATGTTGGGGATTGGCGTACCACATGACGCCCAGATGGCCGTTACCTAAAGGCAGTGCCTCCTCCCACACCGTAGCAGGTTGTTCGTACCAGAGTTTAAGGTCGTGCTTGGGCATCAGCCCACAGCTGACAAGCAGCACCGTTGTGGCTGCCGTCAGAAGTAAGGTAAAGAAATGATCTTTTTTCATAGGAACAGAAAATAAAAAATGGAAACCACCGCTTTTCATACGATGATTTCCACCGTGAGCGGCAAACGAGACTCGAACTCGCGACCCCGACCTTGGCAAGGTCGTGCTCTACCAACTGAGCTATTGCCGCAAAAGAGGGAAAAGCTCTACTGAGCTATTCCACCGCTTGGATAAAGTGAAGAGAATGAGACTCGAACTCACACGACATAACTGTCACTACCCCCTCAAAGTAGCGCGTCTACCAATTCCGCCATCTCTCCATTTTCGGGTTACAATTTCCGTTGTACTGCTGCGGCTGTTGCGCTGAACTGATGTCAGTGCCCAGAACAGGACTCGAACCTGCACGTCTGTTCAACACTCGCACCTGAAACGAGCGCGTCTACCATTCCGCCACCTGGGCCTCGTCAGCGAGCGGCAAACGAGACTCGAACTCGCGACCCCGACCTTGGCAAGGTCGTGCTCTACCAACTGAGCTATTGCCGCAGCATTTCATCGGTTCAAAGAACGCGGCTTTCTTTCAAAAGCGGATGCAAAGGTAAGGCAATTTTGTGAACTCACAAACAAAATCAGCAAAAAATTTCAAAAAAACCGTTTTTTATTCCATTATCTTCTCTTTTGTCATCTCTCGATGCCTGTTCAGTGGCTTTTTCTTACACTTTTTTTCGTCTTAACTGTGCGGTGTTTCGGAAAACTTTGTATCTTTGCCGCATAATAGAATAATGAAAGAAAAACAACAAAAATCTATCCTTATGAAAAAAACTTCATCAGAACTGCTGGCGTTGTTAGACGCTTCGCCTGTGAATTTCTTAGCTGCGGCGTATGTGGAACGCCAGTTGGAGGCGAACGGCTTTCATCGTTTGGATGCTGCTGAGCCTTTTCCCACTTTGAGAGCTGGCGACCAGTATTTTATTACAAAGAACGAAACAGCGGTGTTCGCTTTTCGTGTGGGCACGAAGCTGCCTGCTGAGGCAGGATTCAAACTGATTTGCGCACATAGCGACAGCCCCGGCTTTCGCATCAAGCCTCGTGCCGAGATGTGGTGCGAGGGTGGCATTGTGAAGCTAAACACCGAAGTTTATGGCGGCCCCATCCTCTATACGTGGTTCGACCGCCCGTTGAGTGTAGCTGGACGGGTATTGTTGCGCTCCGACAATCCGTTACATCCTGTCGTAAAGCGAGTTCGCATCGAACGCCCCTTGCTTGTCATCCCTCACCTTGCCATCCATTTCAACCGCCAGGTGAACGAAGGTAATCCCTTGAGTAAGCAGAAAGACATGCTTCCCGTGCTGGGCATTGTCAACGAGAAGCTTGAAGCGGATGGCTTGCTACTGAACGTGTTAGCGGAAGAGCTTGATGTGAAAGTGGGTGATATCCTTGACTTTGACCTTTGCCTATACGATGTGCAGAAAGCCGTGTTGACGGGATTGCACGAAGAGTTTGTTTCCTCTGGAAGATTGGATGACTTAGCGATGGTGCACGCAGGACTTCACGCCCTTTTGAACAGCAACACAACGGAGATGACGCAAGTGCTGGCTGTTTTTGATAACGAGGAGACGGGCAGTGGAACGAAGCAGGGTGCTGCATCCCCTGTGCTCAGGAACCTTTTGGAGCGTGTGGCAGGTGACAGCGAGGCATTGTACCGAGCTGTGGAACGTTCGTTCATGATCAGTGCCGACATGGCACATGCCGTTCACCCCAACTATCCCGAGAAGCACGACCCGACGAACCATCCTGTGATGGGCGGAGGTCCAGTCATCAAAATCAATGCCAACCAAAAGTATGTTACCGATGCTGAGTCGGCCGCCGTGTTTGCCGAAGTGTGTCGTTTGGCTGGAGTCCCCTGTCAGTACTTTGTCAATCATTCCGATAGCGCCGGAGGAAGTACACTGGGTAATATCTTGACAGCCCAACTGCCCATGCGTGGCGTGGATATGGGTAATCCCATGTGGGGGATGCACTCGGTGCGCGAAACCGCTTCGGTGCAGGATCAAGAGTATGTATGCCGTGCGTTCACAAAGTTCTTTGAACTATAAAAAAACAGAAGGGCGTTACCTCACAGAGGGACGCCCTTCAAACCAACACAAAAACCAAACTAGACTTAAATAACTTAACTATACGCTCACTGTCTCCCAAAACTATCCAAATAGTGTCCGGAAAGCCTCTTCCACCTTGCGGACAGGGTGAAGCGAAATAGTTTTAGGCAGTGACGAACGCAGCTGTTTCAGCTGTTCAGCATTAGAGGCGGGAATGAGTATGTCGCTAAAACCAAGTTTCTCCGCTTCGCGGATGCGTTGTTCGATGCGGCTGACGGGGCGTATTTCACCAGAGAGTCCAACTTCACCCGTCATGCAGAAAGTGGGATCAACAGGGACATCGAGGTTGCTGCTGAGGACAGCCGTAATGACGCTGAGGTCAATGGCAGGATCGCTGACACGCAGACCTCCGGCAATATTTAGAAAGACATCCTTCTGGGCAAGTTTGAACCCCACGCGTTTCTCCAACACCGCCAGCAACATGTTCATCCGTCGCAGGTCAAATCCCGTAGCGCTGCGCTGAGGAACTCCGTAAGCTGCCGTGCTGACCAACGCTTGTACTTCGATGAGGAAGGGACGAACGCCCTCGACGGCCGCGGCTATGCAGACGCCACTCATGCCCTCATGTCGCTCTGTGAGTAACAGCTCGCTAGGATTGCTGACCTGCCGTAGTCCCTCTTGCCGCATTTCATAGATACCCAGTTCAGAGGTGCTACCGAAGCGGTTCTTCTGGGCACGGAGGATGCGGTACATGTAGTGTTGGTCGCCCTCAAACTGGAGCACTGCATCGACGATGTGTTCCAACACCTTTGGTCCCGCCAGGCTACCCTCCTTGGTGATATGTCCAATGAGAATGGCCGGGATACCGCTCTCCTTGACGTACTTGAGGATGGCCGACGCGCACTCTCGAATCTGGGTGATACTGCCGGGCGATGACTCGGCAGCTTCGGTCCAGAGGGTTTGGATGGAGTCGATGATGATAAGTTCCGGCTGCACAGCCTTCACTTGCGACAATATCTGCTCGAGGTTGGTTTCGCAGAGAATGAGAAGAGAATCCTTCATTCCCGGCTTCTCATCTTTAACCAGCAATCTCTCAGCTCTCATTTTCAGTTGGGTGGCACTCTCCTCACCGCTGACATAGAGCACACGACGTTCGGGCATGCGAAGGACAGTCTGGAGAACCAGCGTCGATTTGCCAATACCTGGTTCACCACCCAAGAGCACAAGGGAGCCCTTTACAAGTCCCCCACCCAGTACGCGGTTCAGCTCGTCGTCATGGGTGTCATAGCGAATCTCGCTGGTGCTCTCAATCTCCGCAAGGGTAAGGGGGGCAGAGGTTAAGGGCGATGCGCTAAAGGTTGTAGAGGGCGACAGCCCACTTCGTTCTTTATACACCGTTTGTTCAACACATGTGTTCCATTCGCCGCACACCGGGCAACGGCCAAACCACTTGGGCTGATCTTCGCCACAACTGCTGCACACAAAGACTGTTTTGCCTGCTTTTGCCATCTTCTTACGAATTTATGCACAAAAGTAGCGTTTTTATTTAAATTATCCGTAACTTTGCGCTCAATTTTTCAGAAAACAACAATGAAGGTACTGAAATTCGGCGGCACTTCCGTCGGCTCGACAGAGAGCATACTGCAGGTAAAAAAGATTGTTGAGGTTCAGACAGAGCCAGTTATTGTAGTTGTTTCAGCCCTTGGCGGCATAACGGATAACCTAATCAACATGGCTCATGAAGCGGCTTCGGGTAACAGCTCCTACGAGGCAGCGTTCGAGTCGATTGTCAAGCGGCACGATCAGATGATTCGTACTATCATCCCCACGGGGACGAGCCGCAAACGCACTCTCTACCGCAAGGTGCATGCTCTGTTGGACGAATTGAAGAACATCTGCCAGGGACTCTACCTGCTGAAAGAGATGTCGACCAACATGGAGGACACAGTGGTGAGCTATGGCGAGCGCCTCTCGTCGCTCATTGTCAGCACCCTTATTGAGGGCGCTGTGCTGTACGATGCACGTCTGTTTATGAAGACCGAGCAAAAAGGCGGCAAGCACATGCTAGCAAAGACCGAAACGGAGCAGCTAGTTAAAAAGACGTTTAAGTACTCTGATAGTCTGAAGTCTGAAGTCTGTCAGTCTAAAAAAAGTGTTGTCGTAGTTCCAGGCTTTATCGCTACCGACGTTGTTACGGGGCACGTCACCAACCTGGGGCGCGGAGGCTCGGACTACACCGCCGCCGTGCTGGCCGCCGTGCTGGGTGCCGATTCGCTGGAAATCTGGACCGATGTGGACGGCTTCATGACCGCCGACCCGAAGGTTATCTCCAATGCCTATGCCATCGACGAACTATCGTACGTCGAGGCTATGGAGCTCTGCAACTTCGGTGCAAAGGTGGTTTATCCCCCCACCATCTACCCCGCATTCCACAAGAACATCCCCATTTTAATTAAGAATACCTTCAACGCCGATGCTCCGGGCACCATCATCCGCGACAAACTGCGCGACAACAGCCGCACGATTAAGGGCATCTCCAGCATCACCGGCACGTCGCTCATCAACGTGACGGGACTCGGCATGGTGGGTATCATTGGCATCAACCAGCGTATTTTCAGTGCTCTGGCGAAGAACGGCATCAGCGTCTTCCTGGTGGCGCAGGCTTCTTCGGAGAGCAGCACCTCCATCGGTGTCCGCAACGAAGATGCCCGTCTGGCCGCCGCCGTACTCGACAACGAATTTGCCAAAGAGATTGCTATGGGCGAGATGAATCCCATGAGCATCATTGATGGGCTTGCTACGGTGGCTATCGTGGGTGAGAACATGAAGGGTAACCCAGGATTGGCGGGGCAGCTGTTCGGCGTGCTGGGGCGCAATGGCATCAACGTCATTGCTGCGGCGCAGGGCGCCAGCGAGACGAACATCTCGCTCGTCGTCCGCAAGGATTACCTCCGCAAAACGCTCAACGTCATCCACGACTCGTTCTTCCTCTCCGAATACAAGGTGCTCAACCTCTTCATCTGTGGTGTGGGCACGGTGGGCAGCAGCCTGATAGAGCAGATTCGCACCCAGCGCGAGAAGCTAATGGCCGAGCGCGGCCTGCAGCTCAATGTGGTGGGCATCGCCAGTGGCCATTTCGGCGTGTTCAGCCGCGCGGGCATCGACCTTGCCAACTACCGCGAGGCCATGCAGCAGGGTGGCCCGTCGAACCTCGAACGGCTGCGCAGCGAGGTCATCGGCATGAACATCTTCAACAGCGTCTTTGTCGACTGCACCGCCAGTGCCGAAGTGGCCGGGCTCTACAAGGAGTTTTTGGAACACAACATCAGCGTTGTGGCAGCCAACAAGATAGCTGCCTCGTCCGACTATGCCCTCTATCGCAACCTGAAGGACACGGCGCGTCGGAAGGGCGTGAAGTTCCTCTTCGAGACTAACGTCGGTGCCGGACTGCCCGTCATCAACACTATCAACGACCTCACGGGCAGCGGCGACCATATCCTCCGCATCGAGGCGGTGGTGAGCGGCACGCTCAACTTCATCTTCAACACTATCAGCGCCGACTGCCGCCTCTCCGACACTATCCGTCTAGCCAAGGAGAAGGGATACAGCGAACCCGACCCCCGCATCGACCTCAGCGGCAAGGATGTTATCCGCAAGCTGGTCATCCTGGCACGCGAGGCGGGCTACGTCCTGGAACAGGAAGACGTCGAGAAACACCTCTTCATCCCGCAGCAGATGTTCGAGGGCACGCTGGACGACTTCTGGGAGCAGGTGGAAACGCTTGACGACGACTTTGAGCGCCGCCGTCGTGAGTTAGAGAAACAGCGGAGGCGCTGGCGTTTCGTGGCACGGCTTGACGAGGGCAAGGCTAGCGTGCAGCTGTGCGAAGTAGATTACTGGCACCCCTTCTACAACCTCGAAGGCTCCAACAACATCATCCTGCTCACCACCGAGCGCTACAAGGAGTACCCGATGATGATACAGGGCTACGGCGCAGGTGCTGCCGTGACCGCTGCCGGCGTCTTTGCCGACATCATGAGCATCGCAAACATCTGAGTCCTCACGGCTGAAGTGCTTAAATACAACATGGGAGGAAGCAATTGCTTCCTCCCATGTACTTATTGGTTAAGATGTAGGACTAGTCCCAATTAGTATCCCATCTGTGGCGACGACGGCGATTGCTGTACATTTTATTGTCTGTTGACGTATTTTCTGTAAGGCTGACAGTCATCAACAGAAATTCAATATTCACTTGAGAAATCTCAACAACGGGCTTTAAATATTTCTTCATAGTCGTATTATTCATTATTTCTAAATTATACTATCGCTTACACATGCTATCCATTACTTGACCTGTTCTTTCTTACCATTCACAATGTATATGCCTCGTTCTGGCTGCTCGATCTTACGTCCCGTCAAATCATAAAAAACATTCTCTTCCGTCAACTTAACATTAGTTATGTTGGTCGTACCGCCAATGCGTAGGAAAGGGGCAGATGCGCCACCACCAACATTTTTCAAAGGCAGATAAGCCTTTCCATTTATACATTCTATTTCTTCGGATGGATGACAGAATCCAAAGCCACCCTCATAGGTACCAAGGATATAATCCGTTGTTTTAATAGTGCCATACGTATATAACAGGGAAGAAGCAACCGTGACTTCGTTATCTGTGTAGTCGAAAGTGACGTCACCACCACCTTCTTTATAGACAAGAACACCCACATTTGCTTTTAACACATCACCAGCAGATAAAGCCTCCATCTGAACGGCATCTTCAGAAACACCCGTCACGGTATAAACCGTAGTCCCATCAGGAATAACGACATTAGCATTGAAACTTGCAGTAGCATATTCATAGGAAGAAACACTTACCGTTGTCGAAGTCTCATCGACATAAGTAACCGAAATGGATTTGATATATAATGCACGACCTCCATCTGTAATTGAGATAACAATTTCCCCCGAACTAGTTCCCTCTCCCATCAGTGTGGAAACTGTAGTCCATTTGGCTGTTGGAGTAGCATCCAAATATGAAACCCCACCGACAGAAATTGCCACCTTATGCAAGCCATTATAGCTAGAACACTCTATTGCCACCTCCTTTATCGTACCTGGAATATTTGTAGTAGAGAACTCTATATGTTCAATACCACCATTTTTCCCTAATTGAATACACTTACTAGTCCATCCAACATTAGATTCTCCAGAGAAAAGCTTCCTTGTGTAAGACCATTCGAAATCACCTGTTTTAATAGTCCCTGTTACACCTGCATAGGTTGCATTATTTGTTCCCAAACCTCCATTCGTTGCAGTCCAAGTCACTGTATTCTCTATCCCCCACACACTTCCACTTATTAACATGAGGACAAGTGCCAATAAGGATTTAAGTAGATATTTTTCCATTGTTTCGTCTGGTAATAAAAGTGAATATTTAAGTATAATTGGTGCGAAATTATAATGTTTCCTTTTTACTAGCAAATAATAACTGGAAAAACACTGTTTTTGTGGATAACTTTTTCAAAAAAACCTTGTGTTGCGAGAATTGCAGAAAAAACCGTGGGATGCGGATGGCGTCCCACGGAGAACCAAATAAAAACATATTAGAATAACGACAAGCCTCACGGCTTGTTTTTGCCGCAGCTTAGCGGACAAGAACTTTCGTGACTTTGACGGTGCCGTCGGCACGGACGGTGCGGACGATGTTGATGCCGCGCTCCATACTGCCGGTTTCGACGCCCTGCAGGTTATAGATTCTCTGCGAGGCTGACGAAGCATCGGCTGCGGGGCTGGCGATACCAGTGCCGTCGTCGAAGGGAATGAGCTCGAAAGCGAAATTGAGCGCACCTGTGATATCGACGCGGGCCACGGTCATACCGCTAACGCCGAAGGTGTAGATCCAGTTCCCGTCGCTAGCGGCCGTCATGCTATAGCGGTTGCCGTTGGTGTAGATGCGGAAGGTGCGCCACACGGCCACGCCGTCGTCGGCCAGATAGAGGCTGTTGCCCCAGCGGGCGGTGCCGCTCTCGCCGAAGTGGTAGTAGCCTTGATAGATGGTGTTGTCGCTGGACTGTGCGAGTTCGTCCTCAATGGTCCACACCGTACCGTCGTTGCCATGGGAGACAACGCTGTAGGTCCAGTACTTCTCGTTGTAGGCGAAGTGCCATACCTGAGCGTTCTGCACGGTCATGGTCTCGTCCATGAGCTCAGCCAGAGGCACGGCCTGCTTGTCGCCCTCGCCAGAGGGAGCAGTGGCATAAAGCCCGCTGGCGATGTCGCGGATGTAATAAAGTCCGCTGGGCATGTACTGGTGGTTGACGAAGATGGTGGAGTCGTTGGGAGCTTCCTCCACACCGATGGCAAGGGCATAGCCTGCCGAGTTGTAGAAGGTCTCGATGGCTCCCATAAGCTTGGCGGCCATGGCATCAACTTCGGGCTGCGAGGCTACGCTGGCAGAGAGCATACGGGCGCCCAGGCCACGGATGGAATCGAGGGCGTTGAAGGCCGACTCGGGATACTCGCCAAAGCCGTCGCCCTTCTTCGCTTCGTTGTCAGCCAGCACGGCGACAACAGCCTGAATGGCTTCGTCAAGACCCGTCCACTCCTCAGCGGGGATGTAGGGGTTGAAGAAGAGCAGGCCGCTGGCCTCGGCATCGGCCTTGGTCCATACGTTCTCCTCGTCCTTCTGGCCCAGCACATAGAGGGTATCGACGCTGGAGAGGGCGTTACCATTCGTCTGGTTAATACCTGCCACGAGGGCCACCTGGTCGCCAGCCTTCAGGTTGATGTAGAAGTTGAAGTCAGAGGGGTCTGTTCCCCAGTTATAGACGGCGTTCTCGCCAATCTGGCTGATAGTGCCCTCCTCGCCGGAGATGTAATAGACGGCCGACCAGAGGTCGCCACGGTTCTTGAGTTTGCGGTTTTCGTCGCGGCTGCTGACGCTGCTGCGCCAGACATAGACGCCGTCCTCGGGAGCGCTGAAGAGCACAGAGGGATAGAGCGTGGGCATGGGGTGGAAGACGCCGTCGGCCTGCATGTAGAGCCAGACGTTCGTAGAGGTGTCAAGCCACCAGGCCATCACGCCCGAGTCGCCCTTGCCCGTGCCACCATCCTGACAGCCCGTCCACGGGGTGAAGGTGGAGGTGCTGGTAGCATAGAGGGCATAGCTGAAGGGGTTGTCGTCCTCGCCCGGATATTCGAAGTAGAAGTTGTGGGTGCTGACGCCCTGGACATCGACGGAATCCACAGGCCAGAGGAGGAAGTTGAGCGGCTGGGTGAAGTCGTTCGTGATCATCGACTTGTAGAACTTGTCGATGGCATCCTCAGCCTCCTCGATTTTCGCCAACACCTCAGCGGCTGTGGCATTACCGGCCGCATAGGATTCATAGATGGCATCGAGGGCAAAGTGCATGTTGATGATGTTGTCCATCTGGTACTGCGGGTACTTGCCATAGACGGTGCCGACCTCGCAGTCGTTTTCGATGGAGCTCATGGTGTCGGCCACGTCGAAGTAGAGGATGGCGACCTTCAGGACAGCCGAGGCGTTAGCCAAAGCCTCGATCTGCGCCTCAATGGCAGCCACGTCAGCGGTGGCCTCGTCGTACATGGTCTGCGCTGCCGTGAGGGCATCCATGAGAGAGCTCAGTTCCTTGACAGCATCGCTGTTCTCCTGATACTCCTCAAAGACAGCCTGCTCGCGCTCGATGGCAGCAAGGAGATTTTCGTAGGCGGCAACGGAGGCGGCACAGTTGGCGAGACAGGATGTGAGCGTGGCATTGGCAGCCACGATATCCTCTGTGCTAAAGTACTCGGCCGTCTCGCCAAAGAGAATATATTCGGCTCTTGTCATGGCAGCAACCAATGCCTCGAAAGCACTCTTCTGCATCTTCGTCTCTGCATGGTATTCAATACCTTCGAGGTTGGCCTTCAGCGTAAGGATGGCGACTGCCCTCTCCATGTCCACCGCGGCATCGCCGTAGAAATAGAGCTCCGCGTTGTCCCATGCCACCCAGTTAGCGTCGGTGCTCTCCGTCTTGAAACCGAGGGTGAGGCGACCGTCAGTAACGGTAGTCATCACGTAGAAGCGCTCGGGAGCACCGTCACCCGTGGAGCAGCTAACGGCATCGGCGTTGGCATAGAGCGAAACGCCGCTGACAGTCTCGAGGGAACCACTCTGCTGGCAGGCGATGACAGCTGCTGAGAACAGATATATGCCGTTATCGACGCTGATGGTGGTGTGGATGTCAATATCGTCAAGGAAAGCCTCTGACGAACTGGTGGACGCCTTCCACTGTTCGATGAAATTGCCCGAGAACAACGCATAGTTGGTTCCGCGGCTGTTGATTTTGAAACCGTTGTTCGTCCAGTTGGCGACAGCTTCCATGCCGGGGTCGGCAATCTTCGAGGTCACGTCCTGGCCAATCTCGACGTAAGCGTGAGCGCTCAGGAGCGACAGGGCCAAAAGACCCATAAGGGTAAAGATTTTCTTCATACAATTCAAGGTATTAATGAGTAAATAATTATTTTGCGACAAAGGTAATACAAAAATAGGAATTTGGATTAGGAATAAGATTTTTTTTGTACTTTTGCCGTCAGAATGATTTTTAAAGTCAACGAGTCAACGAGTCAACGAGTCAACAAGTCAACGAGTCAACGAGTCAACGAGTCAACAAGTCAACCGATGGAGCAGCGAGCGGAAAATGGAGTTTACTCCAGTTTTCCCGAGTCGCGACAGAGGTCGAGCGAAGCTCAACGAGTCTACAAGACAACAAGTCCGCACCCAACGTGTTGACCCGTTGACATGTTGACCTGTTGACCCCCAAAAAGAAACATATGAAGCATCTCGGTCCCCATGTCTCTGCCTCGGGCGGTGTAGAACAAGCCCCCCTTAATGCCCATGCCGTGGGCGCCACGGCTTTCGCGCTGTTTACCAAGAATCAACGTCAGTGGTTCTCCTCTCCCCTAACGCAGAAGAGCATCGACGCCTTCCGGAAGTACTGTGCCGACTTCGGCTATGCCCCACAGTATATCCTGCCTCACGACAGCTACCTCATCAACCTCGGTCATCCGCAGCAAGAGGGGCTGGAGAAGTCGCGTGCCTCGTTCCTCGACGAACTGCACCGCTGCGAGCAGCTGGGGCTTACCATGCTCAACTTCCACCCGGGCAGCTCGCTGCGCGAAATCAGCGACGAAGCGTGCCTCGACCGCATCGCCGAGAGCATCAACCTCGCCCTCGACAAGACACAGGGCGTCACCGCCGTCATCGAGAACACCGCCGGACAGGGCAGCAACATGGGCTACTCGTTCTACCACCTCGCCCACATTATTAATAAAGTGGAGGACAAGAGCCGCGTCGGCATCTGCATCGACACCTGCCACACCTTTACCGCCGGCTACAATCTGAAGGACGACTACGAGGGTGTCTGGCGTGAGTTTGGCGACGTCGTCGGCTTTGAGTACCTCCGCGCCATCCACCTCAACGACAGCATGAAGCCGCTCGGCAGCCGTGTGGACCGCCACCACAGCATCGGCGAAGGACTGCTGGGACTTGACTTCTTCCGTACCCTCATGAAGGACGAGCGTTTCGAGGAGATTCCACTCATCCTCGAAACGCCCGACGAAAGCCGTTGGTCCGACGAGATAGCCCTGCTACACTCGTTCGAAGCCTGAAAATCTACAAGCTCTACCCTACCTCACTACCTCAAGAATATCCTCGGGGGCATTGGGAGCCCAGGCGCCGTCCTTGGCCGTAAAGGTGACGGCCAGCTTGAAAGCTTCGACGGTGTGCCAGACATTCTTGGGGATGTTGATGCCATAGACGCCTGAGTTGCCGCCCATGTGGATGCGCTTGGCTTCGGTGCCGTCGTCGTTGTAGAGCACCACGTCCATCTTTCCCTTCAGCAGCAGCACGGTCTCGTTGGAGTGCTGGTGACGATGGACCTCCAGCTTGCTGCCCGGCAACCAGACGTTGAGCATGCGCTGCGAGTCGTCCTCGGTCGTGTTGCGCAGGTCGTAGTTCATGCGCAGACGCGGAGTATCGTGGGCCTGCTGCTCAAGCATGTCGAAGAGCGCATTGTCCATGATGACCTGTTCGCCGAGGAACGATGTGTCCATACCGTTGAAGAGGTCGAACAGCTGTGCGCGCACAGCCTCCACGCCGCCACACTCGCCCGACACTTCGCGATAGACGTCTGCCTGCTTGTAAAAGGCAATAAGGGGTTCGGTCTTCTTATGATAGGTGACGATGCGGTTGGCAATGGTCTCGTCGCTGGCATCGTCGGCACGGCCTTCGATGGCAGCACGGTGTTTGAGACGCTCACGCACGGTGGCGTCGGAGATCATGATGGAGATGACGGCGTTGACCTTCTCGCCCCGTTGCGCCAGCAGGCGGTCGAGGTCCTCGGCCTGCTGCACGGTGCGTGGGAAGCCGTCGAGCAGGAAGCCAGCCACGTCCTTTGTCGTGTGGAACAGGTGTTCTATCATGCCCTCCACCACATAGTCGGGTACCAGGTTGCCAGCCTCAATGAGATTCTTGGCCATTTTGCCCAGCTCTGTGCCGGCAGCAATCTCGCTGCGCAACAACTCGCCCGTGCTGACGTGCTTGAGGTTATACTTGGCTGCGATAGCGCCTGCGTGGGTGCCTTTTCCCGCTCCCGGAGGACCAAACAAGATGTAGAATTTCATAAACTGTGAATTGCGAATTATGAATTGTCAATGTTGAGTTCTTTTCCGATGCAAAGGTAAGCATTTTTGTCATTCAAGCCCCATCATTCATCCATGAAAACACGCGATTTAGCCCTGTTTCAAGAAAAAAAATACTCTCCCCTCCTCTCTCCCATGCTCACCTGCCACATCAACTTTGCAATTCAACGTTTCAGTAACAATCCTTTTCCTCTTTTTTATTCCTATAGTTGCTGGTTTCCGATTTTTTGATTATCTTTGTGACGTAAAAACAGCTATAAACATTATGACAAACGACAAAGAAGAATTTGATTTCAACGAAGTGCCCAGCGGCTGGGCCTTGTGTGCTGGTACAGATTGCCCGAAGGCAGCAGCGTGTCTGCGCCATCTGGCGTACTGCCATATTCCGCATGATAAGGCTACGGCAATGTGCGTCATGCCCTGGGCGCAGACGGGAAGGGAGTGCCGTTTCTTTGCCCCCGCAGAAAAAGTCCTTTTTGCACGAGGTTTCGAGCAGCTCATCCGTCGGCTTCACAGCCGCGACGCGCGGCACGACCTGCGCATAGCCCTGTCGGACTATCTGGGCAGCAAGGGCACCTACGACCGCTACAAAAAGGGCATGCGCTGGCTCACGCCCGAGCAGCAACAATGGATTATCACGTTCCTGCAGCCCTATGGTTTCGAGGAAGAAATGCCCTTCGACGAATACAAAGAGTCCTACGCCTTCCCAGCCACCCCTTCCACCTGACGAATCCCACCAATTGGGACTTTATTCCCACGCGCCGGGATTTATCTCCCACCTTTTGGGACTTTTGTCCCACAGCCTGGGAACAGCCCCAAGCAAGCTCCCCCCTCCCCAGCCCCTAATTCCTATTTTTCATTCCTAATTCCTCATTCTTAATTCTTAACTCTTAACTAAAAACGACTCTTAATTCTTAACTCTTAACTATCATGACCTTTTCCCTCATCCGTACCGACAAGAATAACACTATCCACCTCTCCTTGAAAACTGCCGAGGCGTTCATCCAACGCATTCAAACCGACACACAAGCGCACGACATCACCCGCCTGCGCGAACACCTGAGCCGAGGCAACGAACTGCGCTACTACGCTCCTCTGGGGCAATTGCCGCAAGTCTATCCCTCTGCCGAATTGACGAAGGAGAAGAATGGCGCCCTGCGGATGGTCGCCTTCAATGGCTTAGTGTCGCTCCATGTGGGCGGGCAGTTGCAGGCAGATGAGATTGAGGCGGTCAAAGCGGCAGCCCAATCGCTTCCAATGACGTTCGCGGCCTTTGCAGGAGGCGACGGACAGAGCGTCGAGATTCTGGTGAAGGTTTGCACCATGAACGGCACCTTGCCGCAGGACAAGGAGGATGCAGACGCTTTTTGCCACGCAGCCTACAGCCGCGCGTGCGCCGTTTATAGCGCCGTGCTTCCCAAAGACGTTGATTCCCAGTCATGGACCCTGATGAGCCACTTCCTGATGCCGTTAGACCCTGCCCCCTACTATAACGCCGATGCCGTTCCCCTCCGCATCCCCCTCTCATCCCCTGCCCTGTCGCCTGTTCCTCCCCTTCCCACCCTGAACGTCCCTACCGACAGCCCCCTCGCCGCTGCCACGCGCCAGCTGATTGACTTCCTTGACGCCCACTACGCCTTCCGCCACAACACCATCATGGGCTACACCGAATACCGCTCCAGGAGCGCCTCTGAGGAAGACTGGAAGCCCTGTGACGAGAATGCCGTCAACGGCCTTACCATCGAGACACGTCTGGCAGGCCTCAACACCCGCGACAAGGACGTGCGCCGTTATGTCAATTCCGATCGAATCCCTCCCTACAATCCGCTGGCGGAGTACCTGGGCGGACTGTATGGCAAGTGGGACGGACAGGACCACATAGGCCTCCTCGCTGGCACGGTGCCCTGCGACGTGCCGCAGTTCCCCCGATGGTTCCGGATGTGGTTCATCTATATGGTAGCGCAGGGCATGGGCCGCCTCCGCACCTACGGAAACTCCACGGTACTGCTGCTCGTATCGCCACAGGGCGACAACAAATCGACCTTCTGCCGTCGTCTCGTGCCCGATCATCTGCAATGGGCCTATTGCGACAACCTCCTCCTTTCGGAAAAGAAGCAGGTGCTTCAGGCCATGCATCAGTTCCTGCTCATCAATCTTGATGAGTTCAACCAGATATCACCCGGCATTCAGGAAGGTTTTCTGAAGAACCTCGTCCAACTGCCTTCGGTGAAGATCAAGCGCCCCTATGGCCGTCATGTGGAGGTATTTCCTCGTCGTGCATCATTCATCGGCACAGCCAACGAGCCGAATCTGCTGAGCGACCCTACTGGCAGCCGACGCTTCATCATCCTTCCGCTGAAGGGCAGTATTGACGTCAGCTACCGCATCAACTACGACCAGCTTTACGCCCAGGCCGTGACAGCCGTGTTGAATCACGAGCGTTACTGGTTCGACGAAACGGACGTCCACGAAATCATCGCCTACAACCGACAGTACATCCAGACGCCACCTGCCGTACAGTTTTTCCGTGAACATTTCGAGCCCGCTTCCGAAGGTGAAGATGGCGTCTGGATGACAACGACAGCCCTTTACGAGCAGCTACGCCATTGGGCTGGCTCCACACTCCCTGCGAATGGCATCATTCGTTTTGGCCGTTACCTTAACGCCATGCCCAATCTCCCCCGTCGCCACACCTCCAACGGTAGCGAATATTTCGTCAAAAAAACAATCTCGCAAAGAAAAGATTAGCGCCTTCATGCTGACTTTCGCAAAATCTGTCATAATCTGTCACCATCTGTCACTCATATCACCCTCAAATCCAATAACTTTGACAGATTGACAGATATGACAGAGAAAAAGACTTTTTTTGCATCAACAATTCGTCGGAATAGCGCTCGCATATTAGCGACAGCCGTTTTTCTATGTAATTTCGTTTTTCTGTCAATTCGAAAACAATCTCCTATAGAATCAGTTAAAATTATCTAAAAAGGATTTTTTTAGGGAATTAAACTTGATAAGTACTGAAAAAAATCGTTCATTTGCAAAAGAATAATAGAAAACCTTAATGACCAAAATCTACACCATTATGAAAAAAAAAGCTTTTTTACGAACCTTGTTCCTTGTTACTCTCCTAGGCTTCAACTTGAATACCTTTGCCTATACTTTTGAGAGCGGAGGCATTTTCTATGACATCCAAGACGGATATGCCTTTGTAACCTATGAAAACAACAATTTCAATTCCTACAGTGGAACAGTATCAATTCCCGCCACGGTCGAAGACAATGGAATCACCTACACGGTAAAAAAAATTGGTGACTCAGCCTTTAAAAACTGCTCAGGACTCACTGCTGTTACATTTCCTGATGGGCTTAAATCTATTGGTAACAGTTCTTTTGAAAAATGTGAGGCATTGCAGTCCGTAATCTTTCCAGATGGAATTGAATATATCGGAAACATGGCTTTTTCTCATTGTCATGCTTTAACAACCGTCCATCTCCCTGAAAGCATCACGAAAACGGGCTATTCTGCATTCTCAGCTTGCTGGAATTTAACCTCAGTCATTATTTCTAAAAATTTGACAAGGCTTAGAGAGGGTGTGTTTTCTGGTTGCCGTAGTCTTACCACCATCCACATACCTGATGGAGTGAAGACTATAGAATCTTGGGCATTTCATGGCTGTACGAATTTGAGTGAACTATCCATCCCCGCCAGTGTGGACAGCATCGGCGGACGTTCTTTTTACAACTGCCCTAACATAAAGAATCTCTTTTGGGATTCGAATGTTCCCCCAAGGGATGCGTTAGAGGAGAGCAGCTGCTATCTGGAGAGCTTAACGATTGGAAAGCATGCTACATTTCGTTTCCTGGCTCTCGACGGATGGCGATATGCTATTACAAACAACTCTTATCTATCTTTTATTAAAGTTGAAGAAGGGAATCCCAAATACGATAGCCGAAACGACTGTAACGCCCTGATCGAAACGGCAACAAATAAGTTGTTATTAGGATGTGCCAACACAATCATCCCCGAGGATGTGGTAAGCATCGGCAAGCGCGCCTTCTTTGGCGTGTATAGTATTAATTCTATAACTATCCCGAATAACGTGACCACTATTGATGATGGAGCCTTCGGATACTGTAAAAATCTGGCTTCAATTTCCCTATCATCAAATATGAAATCCATAGGACCTAGCACCTTTGTAGAATGTATTTCATTGACCGATGTCACCATCCCCGAAGGTATTATAGAGATTAAACCAGGAGCTTTCTCCAATTGCACCTCATTGGAAACCATCACCTTGCCAAATAGTTTGCAGAGTATCGGAGGCGAGGCTTTCAGAGAAGACTCGGCACTGGTTTCCATCACACTACCGCCTAATGTGACAACTATCGGTAAAGCGGCTTTTTGGAGATGTACCTCTTTGGCGGATGTTAACTTCCTCAGCAAAGTGAAAACAATCGAAAAATCTACGTTCTGTGATTGTTCCTCCCTGACTTCCATTACTCTGCCAGCCAGCGTGACAGAGATATGTGACTATGTCTTTTCATCTACGCCTAATTTAAAGGAGATAATCTTGAAAAGCAATCCGAAAATAGGTAATCTAAATACAAAAGCCAACCTCATTCTATCCCTTGATGATACGGAAATCTCTGACTTTGCAGCCAATGCCAACACATACTCCCAAGCCACGTGGTCCCGCACACTCGATGAAGGAAAATTCGGCACGATTGTCTGCCCGTTTGCCCTGAGCAGCCAGTCAAAATCCGATTATGTTTTTTATGAATTGGCTACCTGCGAAGACGATGGTCTTATTTTCCAGAAAGTGAGCAACCCCCAGCCAGGCGTTCCTTACCTTTACAAGAATGCCGACGGCAAAAAGGCAGACCAACTCACATCTATAAAAAACGTCGCCGTGGCGACATCCGTCAACTTACCCGCGGCTGTTGGCAACTGGCAGATGAAAGGAACATACGAGCCTATTTTTATTGACAACAAAGAAAAACTGAAAAGCGTATATTTCATTAGTAACAACAAGGTAATGAATGCCACCACCGACGTTACTATTGCCCCACTCCGCGCTTACTTTGAAGGACCGAGCAGCGCCCATTCACCCGTTTATTCCATACGAACATCCGATGGAAATACGACCTTAGTTGATGTGCAGACAATGGAAGAAATACCAAATACCCGTTATGACCTTTCAGGCCGGAGAGTGAACGCTACCGAGAAAGGGATATACATCATGAACGGGAAAAAGTATCTTGTGAAATAATTATTCGTCAAACACTCAAAAGACAGACGCGATGAAAACATATATCAAACCCCAGTTCGAGCAAATTGCCATTTTAACAGAGCCTTTATTGGACGTTTCTCTCCCCTTCGACCAAACCGATCACGGAAGAGCAGAAGCATTTCCTTATCGTGGTTTTTTACCACCGCCCCAGTTCGGAAGCCCATTTATCCCTCCCCAAGAGTAATCAAAGTAACAGCGGCTATACACTTCGCCCGAAGCATATAGCCGCTGTTATTATGATAACGTGACTTCGATAAAAACTACTGTTCCTTTCTCAACAACTCTGCCACAGGATCTCCATCCTTCGAGGTGTATATCATATAGTTTGTATGTTCCATGTCGTTATGAGTCAGTTCTGGCAGCTCGTTAGAAATGTAGTTCTTCTCCCAGCACCATTTTTCTTTTTCACAATTATCAAAGATATTTTTCAAATAACTCGTTTGCTTAACCACATAATAAAGTCCAGAATAGTAGTGCTTGAATGTATTAACATCAATAGGATTCAACTCACCAGTAGCGGCTTGTGCAACTGCAGCGATAATATCAAAACCAGTGCTTAGTTCCACCATTGGCCACCATATATGATCTCCTCCAGGACGGGCATTAAACTCTATCAGATAAACTTCGCCATTGATGATTTTTATCTCAGTATGGCAAGGCCCATTAGTAAGACCTATCGCTGTCAAACCGGCAGAGGTACCACGAACCACTTTTTCCCATATCTCTTTTGATAAAGGAGCAGGCTGGTGATGTCCGAGTTCCACGCAATGAGGTGCACCACTACTATCCTTCTGAGTAATTTGAATGATGGAATGATTACCTTTGAATGATAAGCTCTCAACACTACATTCCATTCCGCCATCCATGAATTGCTCTGCAATAATAACGGGTTTAGTACCTTTTCTGAAGCTATTTACTGCGTATTCAAATGCTTTTGGTAATTCGCTCACGTTATTCACCACAGTTATACCACGTTTTCCACCAAGATTTATCGGCTTTAGAATCATCGGGAAGGGAACACCCGATTTCTCAATTTCTTTCAAACAAGTAGCTTCTACATACTGGGGTGACTTCAAGTCCGTCAGCCCCTTAATGCACTCGCGATTACGGTACTTGTCGATGATGACTTGCGCCACTTTGTAGGGCACCCCCAAAAGACCTAGTTTTTCAGCTATGTAGGCAGTTATAGGTACCGACAATTCTGTCGTAGCGACAACGCCATCAACACCAATTTCTTCACAAATATCCGCAATCTTTTCTTTCTCAAAAATATTTATTTCATGAAAAACATCAACCTTTGAATCATCCACTTTTCCGTCTAACATTGAGAAATAATGGCCTTCATATCCCAAGCGATGACAAGCTTCGCCAAAACACGCAGCCATAACACCGCCTCCAATAATTGCTAATTTCTTCATTTTCTATAAAACTGGTTTATTACTTCTACAATCCTATTCATATCATCTGCATCATACCGCTGATCAATAGGAATACATAACAAATTTCTATAGGCATTCTCAGCCCCATCACACTGCATAGGCTGATAAACGTCTTTAGGCCAAACAATAGGAGCATAAATAGCATTATCACCCAGATACTTTTGTAGTGTGGATCTATCCTTTACAAGTATCGGGAAATAAAGAGGCACTTCCTGATGATTCTCAATCGAGAATAGTGGTTGTATATTACCACTAATAAGGGACTCGCTCAAAATAATGAAATTATCTCTTCGTTTTCGGATCAACTCTTCTTTATCAAGATTCTCTTGAACTCGCACCGACATATCTGAAATGGAGTATAATTCGACTTGATTATCCAAAATATCTTCAGCCTCACGGTACATGGATAGCATCACGCTCTTATCGCCCTTTTTCTCAAAGAGGTAACGATATTTGGTAAATGAAGCCTTTATTTTAGCTTTTTCTAAAATACTGTCCGGTTGTAAGGGTTTTCCACTAAAAATACCCTCACGACAAACAGCAAAACCACCGTCTGGCGTTCCGGCCCATTTTCTTATGCTTCCGACGGTGAAATCAGACTGTGCTCTTGGAATGTCACTATATAAACATTGTGTGCAATCTTCTATAGAATATTTTCCTAATTCCCGCAATTTTCCACACATTTCATCTACATTCCCAATAAGGGTATCGAATCCAAAATAACGGTGGAAAAGAACAATGGAAGCATCATGCTCAACCGCAGTTTTAAGGATGTCATCTGACGTAGAAGTCAAATCTTTTTCTACGGGATAATATAAAACTTCATACCCCGCTTTTAAAAATGGTTCAAAAACTGTGTTGCAAGTAAATGATGGCAATACAGCTACTTTTTTTAGCCCGGGGTTTCTTTCTTCAATGTTTTTTATTGCTAATTTGATGGCAGAACGTCCAGTAGAAAGCCATGCATAATCATTCCCAAAACAATTAAACTGTTCGGGTGTACCAATTGGTATTTCCTTTAGATGCTGATTCGGATTCAGCCAAAAGTTACTTCCTATCTCACTGAGCATTTCTCTTACTATTCAAAATATCAAGAATTTTAGGCAAGTACCCCAAATCGTCAACCTCTTTCATGTCCGCATTACCCTCCCCAACATCTGAACGTTTCAACACATTCACAATAGTCATCCAAATAATTTTGATGTCCAACCATAGCGAACAATGATCCACGTACCAAACATCTAATTCAAATTTCTTACTCAACTTACAATGATTCCTACCATGGACTTGAGCCCAACCTGTTATCCCTGGGCGTACCTCCATACGACGTCTTTGAAAATCCCCCATAACCCAAAGATATTGATCAAGCAACGGACGCGGACCTACCAAAGCCATATCTCCTTTCAAGATATTAATCAACTGCGGAAGTTCATCTATACTCAAACTACGAACAAATCTTCCCACCTTAGTAAGCCTCTTTGCATCTGGAAGCAGTTTTCCGTTCTCATCACGTTCGTCTGTCATGGTTTTGAACTTAATGACACGAAATATTTTGCCATCCTTTCCAGGCCGGTTTTGAATAAAGAAAGCCCCTGCACCCTTATTAGCAAAAGAAAGCCAAACAGCCACAATTACCAAGAACCACCCTATCAATAGTAATGCCAATAAGGCAATAGTAAAACTTAAAACTCTCTTTAAAAAAAACTTATACATACAAATTCTTATTCTTTCCTATATTTTATACGATATAATTGGCGACAAAATTAGCGCAAGTTGAGTGAAAAAACAATTTTTTGAGACTTTTTCTTTTGTAGAATGGGGTTTTTGAGATCGTAGGCAAAAACAACAAATAAATACAAGACATGTTTAAAGTTATGCATTTACCTAAGACATATAGTATCAGCGGCTATACACTTCGCACGAAGCATATAGCCACTGATGACATTCCTAACTCTTAACTCTTAATTCTTAACTCTTAACTATCTAACGCCTCCTTAATTGTATCTACGATATACTTCACATCCTCATCGGAGACGTAAGGGCCGGCGGGAAGGCACATACCCACCTTGAAGATGGCCTCCGAAATTCCATTGATGTATGCCACGCTTGTTTGCGAGGTCTGACAAATCGCGCCACTTGGCAAATTCTCAATTTTTAATTCTTCATTTTTAATTGTCCGTTGATATACGGGTTGCTTGTGCATGGGCTTCCAAACGGGACGCGCCTCAATGCCAGCCGCATCCATGAATACTCGCAACGCCTCCACATTATCATTAGGCTGGCAATCGGTGGTTGCAGAATCCGCCACGTGAATCACACCAGCAGCACCACCCACGGCACCTTGTACCACCGTCTTATAGGCATTCTCCTGCCCCTTGATCTTCAGGTCCGGGTCAAGAGTTATCGTACACAGCCAGTAATTGCTATCGTAAGCCCCCTCTAAATCTCCCCCTAAAGGGTGAGACTGCAAAGCCCCCTCTGTATCTCCCCCTAAAGGGTGAGACTGCAAAGCCCCCTCTGTATCTCCCCCTAAAGGGTGAGACTGCAAAGCCCCCTTCCCTTCAGGGGAGGGCTGGGGAGAGGCTTTGGGCTGTTTATGAACAGTTATTCCCTTGACGTCTTGCAATAATTGTTCATATAAAGCCTGGACGTGCTTATGATGAGCGATATGCTCGTCAACAATCGTCATCTGCCCGCGGCCAATACCTGCGCAGATATTTGACATGCGGTAGTTAAAGCCAATCTTCTCATGCTGGTAGTAAGGATAGCTTTCCCTGTACTGCGTGGCATACATCATGATTTCTCGCCACTGTTCATCAGCCCCCTCTAAAGCCCCCTCTAAATCTCCCCCTAAAGGGTGAGACTTAAAATTCTCCTCGCCTTCAGGAGAGGGGTTAGGAGTGAGGCGTGAAGGGTGAGACTTCTTACTTGGCAGAGCGTTACAGAAGTTCAATATCTTTTGTAGTACGCCATCAATATCACCCAGTACCTCTTCGTTGCTAAATCTTATTTCAATATAACCGAGTCTCGATAAAGCTTCGGTACGTTCAACATCTGACTTCATCTGAGGAGGATAATGGTGGTAGCCCCCGTCTATTTCAAGGGTCAGGGCTTTGTCTGCACAAAAGAAGTCCACGATGAAATCATCAATGATATGCTGCCGACGGAATTTTTCACCAATGCCTTTTCCTTTCAAGGCTTCCCACAGTATAGACTCTGCTTCAGTAGGCTTATTCCTATTCTCCTCAGCAAATTCCTTCAGCAGTCCATACCACATCTTATCCGCCGTATGAATTCCCAAGTCCTTCCCTTTAGGGGAGGATTTAGGAGAGGCTTCACCATTGCAGATGAGCGCCCCGCCGCCCGAGGTGGTAATCATTTTGTTGCCGTTGAACGACAGCACGCCATATTTGCCGAACGTGCCCAATATCTGTCCGTTAAAACGCGAGCCAAAGCCCTCGGCAGCATCCTCGATGACAGGGATATCGTATTTATTGGCAATAGCCATGATTTCATCAATGCGATACGGCATACCATAGAGCGCCACAGGAACAATCGCTTTCGGCTTTCTGCCTGTCTTGGCAATACGGTCTTTAATGGCCACCTCCAGCAGTTCCGGATCCATGTTCCAGGTCTCTTTCTCCGAATCCACAAACACGGGCGTTGCCCCAAGGTACGTAATCGGATGCGACGAAGCGCAGAACGTGAACGACTGCACGATCACCTCATCCCCCGCCTTTACGCCACAGGCAATGAGAGCCAAATGCACAGCAGCAGTACCAGAACTCAGCGCCACCACCCGCTTATTCAGGCTCCCCTCTCTTTCAGGAGAGGGGTTGGGGGTGAGGCTTACGAACTCCTCAAGGTCTTTCTCAAACCCATTCACATTCGGTCCCAACGGCACAACCCAGTTAGTGTCGAAGGCCTCCTTAATGTATTTTTGCTCCAATCCACTTTCGGACATGTGCGCTAAGCACAAGTATATTCGTTTTCTTTCTGCCATATTATTTGTCTTTTATGCACGATAAAGCGGGAAGAAACTTGATGTTTCATCAAAGTTCTGATCTGTTTCCTTCCGAATCTTCACAAGTTCATCATACTTCGCTTGTTCAAAGATTTGTTTCCCTATTGAGAATTGATAATCTGAATTCTTATTAAATGCTGCCTTGAACTTAAAAAGGTTATCCTCACCAGAGCCCACACCACCACCAAGATGAAATGTCTTAAATCCGTATTCAAAACCCCACAGAGCTGCTTTGTAAAGCAACAGATTTGTTGGAGCCAAGTTGCGATATTCAATCAATGAACCTGAAAGATGATAATGCATCTGTTTGTTACCATAGAGAATAATACTCATAGCAACTATCTGGCCATCTTTCACCGCATAAAACAACTCATAATTATCGTTCAAGTCCTGATGGATGGACTTGTAAAACGCTTCTCCAAAATAGTAATACTTCTCTGCGTTGTCCTTGTCCATTGTAGCGTTGTATATTCGACGAAAATCCTTAAACAAATCCAAGCCTTTTTCATGCTTTATCTCAATACCATTTTTCTCTGCTTTTCGAATCATATTACGATTCTTACTAATGATATTATCCCATATTATCTCAGGAGATGTCAAGTCTAAAGCAATTGTTTTTCCTAATTCTATCACATTCGACACGGCTTTCATCGGGACAGCATTTTTCAATACAGGATGATAGCGCACAAAATTATCCACGATGTTCTCCTCGTGCATCTTTGTTATATATGCATTCCAAAATACTTTAATATTCTCGTCCGTTGCCTTACCCTCAAACAACACACCTCCATAGCCATACGGTGTAATAGAATCAAATACACCGGCCAATGCTGTCTGACGACGCATAAACACATAGATAGCACGCAACCCGTTGTCCTCAAAATACAACAGAAAAGGATCTCCATCACCATGGAGATGAAATGCCTTTACATACCCACTAAGATAATAAACATCCCATTCGGTAAAGCTCTTGACACATGTGTCCCACAGCTCTGCTTCTGATAACTTATATAGTTTTATCATTTTCTTAAATATTACGACACTTCATGTCCTGGACAAACTATCTTCTCGGTTGTCATAGTTTCAATCCGTATATATGACTGAGCTGCTAACACTTTGTCTCCTTTGGGAAGATTCGTCACCACAGCTACGCCGGGGATATAAGCATCCCCGGTAAACAAATAGTTTTCTATGTCAAAAGTTAGGCACGAAGGATTATGTCCAGGCGTTTCATAGACAACAGCTTCCACCCCATCAAATATGGAAATGACAGCCCCTTCCCCACATATCAAGACCTTTTCAGAAGAAACGATTATCGAATCTTCATGATATCGGGACATATTAATCCTATCATTTGCCAAGGCCTCCTTCCCGAACGCATTTGTGTAAATAATAGCATCCGGAAATAGAGACATCAACTGAGGCAAGCCATAGATATGATCATAGTGAGCATGAGAAAGCAACACCCCTTTGATAGAACGGTGCCCTATCATCTCCAGCACCTTATCCACGTCGCCACAATCAACGAGCCATACACCTTCAGCATCATCCGTCGAAAGGATGTATGTCCTTGAAGTGAAAATCCTATTTACAACAAATTCAACCTTCACCGCTATCGCTATCGCAATCGCAATCGTTCTATTTCGCTATCACCATCGCTATCGCTAACCACTAACCGCTAGTCCTACTACCACTTTTTTCCAAACAAACGGTTTTTAGCTCTCTTTACAAAAGTCTTAAAGTATCTTGGCAAAAACTTGAATGCATATATTACCATGCTATGATTAACGGTTTCGTCAATAGAAAAATCACATCTCAACCGATTGGCGTCCTTTATCATTCTTATCCCTTTAATGAAGTAAGCATCATTAATCATGTTTTTTTCATGTACAACTTCACACCACATAGGCTGTTCTTTGATATTCTCTATCCTTACCCCTTCAATGGTGTGAATATAAGAATGACTGCCATATCCGAAAATACCCTTAACATCATCCTGGCCTTCCACAACACTCACGAAATGATTTCTAGGATAATGTATTCTCAACATGTACTTATGTTCTACATAAAACTGATAGCCGTCATTATAATTGATAAAAGTACCATTTTCCACTAGGGAAGCCCTGTTTTGCAAATCTTCCACAAATCTAACATTCAGCGCATCATCATTGTCAAGATATGTTGTAAGCACACGTTTTGCTCTCATCCGCGTCAAAATCTGTTCTCTGAAAATCCGTGCAAAATAGCGCCCATTCTCAGGCTCTACAAAAACAGGTATCAGTTGCGGGCAGATTTGTTTATAGTCATCTATCTTACTCTTGAATCTTTCTGGGGTTAAGCTATCAAACAGTACAATCCACTCGAAGTCCTGACAAGTCTGCCCTTTCACAGATGGCAAACAATATCGTTCAAAGAGGGAGAATCTGTGCTCCAGCCATTTTATGGTCCTTACTGGGTCCCCATTCTTGTCTTTCTTCCATAACAGAATATTGAAGCGGGTCAGGAGGAAATGCTGTAAATCTTTCTGATTGTTCATCTCGTCTTTACATATCTTATCATATTCAAATCATCTCTCCGCCGTACTCCATCTTTCTGCCCAATAGAGTGACAATCATCTGCAGATCTTTCCGAAACGAGATAACACGCATCGTGCCATCAGCATTCAGTTCCATTGTTCGAAACTTATATATGGTGAACAATCGTCCATATCGTTTCAAAAGTTGCTATCGCCATCGCCATCGCTATCGTTTATCACCATCACCATCGCCATCGCTATCGTTTTTCACCCTTCAAACGACGACAGGACTTTGGGTATTAACACCTTCCAGACGCTCATCTCGAACACCTCGTTAAATTTCCATTTATCCTTCAATATCTTTCTGGCTAAATCAATTTTTATCTTGATTGGCAATCTGTGCTTTTTTACCAAGTTTTCCTCACTTGCGTTGAGGACATCATTCATCACCTTATCCGACAATTCCGCAGGTATTCGTTGAGCCGATTCCACTAAGACTTCGGGGAGACTTTCAACGGGAACCTCAAAATAGCGGATAACGATGGCCGTCAACACATCTATTAGCTTCCCGAACGAAGAACTTCTTTTTATCTGTAAGAACTCCTCCATATCCACGTCCTGAAAACCACAGCGAAGAAGGAGCGCCCAGTCACATAGATGCCGGAGCGTCAGTCCTTCAAACATGAAATGAGATTCATTATGCCAGCTCACAAAAAGGGTGGAGAAACGATTGGAAGGATACACCAGACCACATCTGCCGTCCATCTCATCACCGGCTATCTCCACCAGCTTTTTCTCCAGCATGACATGATCCTTACGCCCTTTGGTATCGCTAAGCATACAATGATTCTCTATCGTTACGCCATTATAGACAAAGCTGACATGCCGGTGATAAGCTTCTACCCTTCTCGCTCCGATAGATTCCAAGAGGCTGTTACCCTCTTCAAAATCCTTTCCCAAGTAGATATCTAAATCCGAACTAACACGATGAAGAGGATTGGGGTAATAACGTGACAACGATTGACCTTTCAGCAGATAGACACAGATGTTTGAACGCTCCATGTGCTGCACCACTTCATCCAGTACTCTCTTTTTCTCTAGAAAGTCGTTCTCCACCTTATTTACCACGCCCATCCATTGCAACAACAATGGCCTTTCTGGACGCAGTTCCTTGGGAAGTCGTTCCAGGGCATCAAAACAAATAGCAGCCACGCCGTGAGAGCAAGCCAAGGAGAACACCTTTGGCCACTCCACATCCTTTAGCTTTGTTTGATCCAGTTCAACATCAAACAAAGCTGCAGACACCAAATGAAGAACCGCTACTTGAGACGCATCCATTTTTTTAGACTTCGGATAGTATGAAAGAAAATATATGTAGCTGCTTTCGCAACGCTCAATCCCTCCCTTCGGTATATGGCCCACCAACGGGAAACCGCTTTCGCTTTTTTCGCTGATACAGAGTCATGGCGTTTCCGATAGCTGAAGCCAATCTTGCCCGAATTCATCGCACATCCACCACTTCGTAAGAGAGAAAGCCACAACGCGTAGTCCTCGTAATGAATCACGGGAAATGCGAAAGCACCCGTGCATTTCGTATCAACAACGGCAGACGAACAAGCGATATAGTTTAACTTTAGCAACATATCGTACGTGACGCGCGATGGAACCTGAATAGTAGTAATTTTCTCCCCGTTTTTCGATATCACCTGATAATTAGAAAAAACGATGGGTGTATTCCCATCGAACAAGGCTATTTGCGAATCCAGTTTGTCCGGTTCCCAAATATCATCCGCATCCAAAAACGCTATATATCTTCCCTTGGCGACTTCGATTCCTTTGTTTCGTGGAATGGAAGGATATCCTCCTGAGTGGACGTCAGATTTTATCAGTTGAATTCTTGAATCCCTTTCAGCAAAAGCTAATACTACTTCAGTTGTGTTATCCGTTGAGCGATCATCAACAACTATCAGTTCCCAATCCTGATGAGTCTGTCTCAAAACAGATTGAACGGCATCGCTAATGAAAAGAGAAGCATTGTAAGCCGGTAGTATAACTGAAACGGAAGATGACATATATACGTTAGAGTTTATCAGCTAAAACGCCATCAATGCTTCAAAAAAAGAAACACGTTTATCCGATTGATAGATAGTTCTGACATATGCTCATACAATTCTATTTTAGACGAATCATTCAAACAAATATCATGAACCATGCCTGTTGCCTACAAGAAGCAATTATTTCCCATACTGATATGGACGATTCCTACTACTCAGTGGTTCAGTCAAGGTATTCCTTTCGCTAAGAGCTTTTGTAAGTATCTCCTCTGTGTAATCTCCAAAGGCCGGTCCATGAGCCACTTGACTTAAATCTGCCGACCGGTTCCATTCAATCATTATCGGCTTGCCATCGGCATCTACCGAAACATCCCATCCTATCAGTCTGAAATAAGGAAGTCGAAGATGCAGGTCCTTAACGAAATCGAGTACCTGTGGGAATGACGGAATTAAATAATTATCCAATTCCACTCCTGAATCGGTTCGCGGCATATTGGGTTCTGTCGGCCCGCCAAACGCCACACCCTTAATCCGGCCCGTCTGCAAGTCAATATCGGCCTTTATTCCACCGGCTGTTTCATTATCAACAACCTTCCCTTTACGGCCAATACGAAGAACTGCATATAAGATTACCACCTCATTTTCTCTCCTATAAGAAAGGACCCTTATTGTATTGACAGATGTCGGGTTAAGCTTAGCCAAATCTGGATGTTGCTCCAATCTGCTTTGGATAATGAAACTCTTCTTATAGCGAGAAAACAAATCATCTACCGACATATTCTTTTCTGGGATAAAGCCGTCTTCCGAACGAAACAATTGCACGCCTATACCATAAGAGCTCATTGCTGTTGGTTTAATGATTGCTTCTTTCAGATTTGAACATCTCTCAATAGCTTCCTCTTTTGTTATAGCGTGTTTATCATCATAATAAAAACCATTTACATTTTTGACAAAGGTTTTTGGGCGGTTGACATCTGGGAACAAGGTGTCATAAAAACCTTTATCCACATAGGCCAAACTATATTGAAAATCATTTAATCTGAAAACAATACTCGTTCGATATACACTTGCAGGAATGTATTTCACCGAAAACAAATCATTCCTTGAATACAAGTATTGATGCCAATACGTAGGGACGTCTCTTTTAAGATATTTCTTGAAATACGCTTTAATATCTGCCTGTTGACCTTTTGTAAGAGGTTTCATCGGACATAGCTTCATCGACTTCTTTATCTGTTGTTCGAAAGATCTTTCGATGTACGTAGTAGTTATCTTACCTTGAGAAGCCTCCCACAACTTAATGAGTTTTGGATTCATGATGTTCTTTCGTAGGTTCTACTATTTGTATATGTTACTTGAAGTTCGACGGAGAACCTACTTTACTCGTCTTGCTTCAATTTGGGAAAACTGTTAGCTTAATGACCGGACGACCAGATTTCTTCTTTGATCATTTTTCATTAAAAAGGCCAACTCATTGTCTTCTGCTTTAGTATTCTTCCTTATTCTTTTAAGCCAATGTGTTAACATTGTTTTTTCAAAAAGCCTCATCACACTCTTTCTCTGTCTTTTGCAGAGCTTTTTAATATAGCTATCGTACTCTTTTTTGTCAGTAATATAAAGGCATAACTGCTCATTATCCCTCTTCCGGTCCTCATTGTGGTCAATCTCAATGCCTATATTGTCCACATTTTTCGTATTCACCACTTGCCAAGAGAGATTGCCTTCGGTAATCGTCATCACCACACAGAGTCCTTCATACCAATGAGGTTTTTGAGCGCGGAAATCATAGTTTTCCTTACTGTTGAACAGAAAATTGCCAAGGCTATAGAAGATAGGCTTGCCTTTATATTCCTCCCAGCCCTGCGGACAATGAGGATGTGCAGCAATTACGCCATCGGCTCCATAGTCGATAAAATCGCGATAGCGGGCGATGGTTTCCGGAGTAGGCACATCAATGTATTCGATCCCATCATGCGGCAATACAAAAAGATAATCCACCTGTTTCTTGGCCTTCATGATGTCGTGGTTCACACGCATGTCATTGATGTAAGCACAACCGAAGCCTTCATGATTTGTTACGTCATCAAAAACTCCTCTATAGGCCGCAAAGGACAGTCCAAGAAAACCTATTTTTGTGCCATGTACTTCCATTACCTTCACCTTGTAGGCTTCATCGTATGTGCCTGCGCCAAAGGCAGCATCTACTAAAGCAGCCCTTGTCTTCAAGAAACCATCATCGCCCCAGTCAAAAGCATGGTTGTTGGCCTGTGAAAACAGGTTAAAGCCTAAACCTCGAAGGAACTCGGGGGCATCGTCGTTCTGATAAAATCTCTCCCGTTTTTGGGGGGGCAATTTCACATCAGGCTTCAAGGGAACTTCAAAGTTCAACACTTTCAAATCGCAGGATTGTATCAGATCCTTCAATTCGTCTGTTACGGTAATATTTGAAGTAGAAGGCTTGGAACAAAAGTCGCCAGCAATAAAGATACGTATTATGCTTTCCATCTTTCTTTCTAAGAGTGTTTATTTTCTTTTAACTCGCTTCATTATATTAGGAATAATGCTTCTGAAAAAAAGAAATGCTTCTGGCTTAAAAATGACAGACCATCCTATATAGAGAGCTAAATAGATTATCAGTTTAACCGCTCCGTCTGCATACATGCTCAAGTGCAGCCAGTATCCTATCAGATAACAAATGGCAGCTATCACAACGGAGGCAATCAAGACAGGTAACAAATCGCCTACCTGCCTATACCATTTATAACCGACATACTTTGACACCATTCCTATATTCACAAAGTAAGCAAACCAATAATTTATTACCACGCCAACAAGCAAACCTTTCATGCCGAAGAACACCAGTCCCAAAACCACTGCGCCTAATCCAACAATACGTTTGAGAACTGTCCATCCAAATAGTATTTTACTCTTCCCAATAGCTGAAATTGCCTGTATATTAACCCCATGCAAACATCCCGCAAGTCCAGCGATGCACAATACCTGAAAATAAGGAACACTCTGGAGCCATCTTTCTGAATAAAGAATGATAAACAAAGGTTTGGCCAATAAAATAAGAATAAAGAAAAGAGGAAATGCAAAATAGGACAAGGTCATGGTTATACGCTTAATCGTATTTCCCAAAGCTCTCAAGTCGTGTTGCATCTCCGCATACAAGGGGAATGTCACCTGAGTCATAACAGACATTATGCTCTGCGAAGCCATGGCCTCTGTTTTTTGCGCCTTGGAATAATAGCCCATGGTAGAGGCATTATAGTATCTTCCAATCAAAAGCCCTTGGATTTGACTACTGAACTGATTAATCAGATTGGTTAGGAACATATAAAAACCAAAACTGAAAAGCTCTTTGAACGAAGCCCAAGAAAAAACCAACTTGGGTCTCCATTTTACAATAAACCAGAAAGCAAAAGCAGGAATCGCCGCAACGAGAATATACTGTGTTACCAAGGCCCAAACGCCAAATCCCTTATGTGCCATCACAATGGTCACGCCTAATGCAATAGTAGCGGATACCAACGTAATAATTGACAAGACCTTAAAGTTCATTCTCTTCTGCAACTGGTTGCGCTGGACGATGTTGAATGCATAAATAAACAAAATGACACCCTGAACGCGGAGAACTTTGCTCAACAATGGAATCTTGTAAAAACGGGCAATGGCTGGAGCACAAGCATAAAGAACCGCATAAAGAACGACAGCCATGAACAGGTTCCAAAAGAATATGGTGGAATAGTCATCCTGCGAGGGCCGTTTCTTTTGAATCAAAGCCGCTCCGAAACCGCCGTCAATAAAGGCTTCGGCCAACACCATAAAGATAGTCAGCATGCCGATGCAGCCATAATCATACGGTGTAAGCAAGCGGGCCAATATAATACCCGAGATAAACTGGATACCCATCGTCGAGTATTTCTGGAACGCAGTCCACATCATACCCGATACAGCTTTCTGCTTTAGACTATCAGCCATTCCGCTATTGTTGTTTTGCAAAATCCTCTAAATAGGCGAATCTCTCTGTCAAACGACCGTACTCGACGATGGTGGCCCTTCCTATCACCTCAGAAGTCGCACCTTCGCCACGCAAAAGAGGTTTGAACACATACTCCGTTAGCATATCGCCGAAATACTTGCTTGCATCTATTGCCAGAGCATTCGGGCAAGTATCCACCGCCATGACGGTGATATTTTTCGGCGATGAGAAAGGTGCCTCTTCACGGTAAGTCACAGGATTGAAATCGTAATAAGGCTCCGCATGGGTAGCGGGTCTTACCGTCGATTTAACACTGCCACAGATATCACACGTAATGTCGCCTATCATCTTGATGGGCAGGTGATACTTTATGAAATCTTCCTGTTCAAGATAGACCGGTGCATGAGGATCCCAGAAATGACAGGGAATAAAGATGTCGGTATGTTTGGCGAACTTGATAAAATCACTCTCGTAGGCTTCAGGATGGCAACGGAAGTCTTGACGATCAAACGCCTTCCCGTCTTTTCTTTTAACCAGTTCATTGATATAAGCACGATAATAGGAGATCTTTTCCACAGGCTCATCGCTCAAGAACTGCTCCAAGGTCAGCTCTTGGGCACCACATTCATGCATGGTGTAAATAGCTCCCTGCGCAACCCTTCCTTTTCCAGTAATCAATACCTTCACTTTAGGAAGTTGCGTTGTTGAAAGGATCGTTCGCATCTCAGCAAGCGTAAACGTGCGTCCAGGCTTTGGCAAGGAATCCTGCCCCATCCTCAGCATATAGCCGCGCAAGGTATAATAGACACCGACGACGCCAGCCCACCAGCCAAACGCACAGACACGCTCGCCTGTCTCGTCAACGAGATATTCGTAGTCTGAGAATGTCAAGTTCTTAGCGAGCATCGCCTGCAAAAGCGGTCGGTTGTATTCCTGCATTTTGGCTATGTGTGCAAAGAAGAAATAATGTTTGTTAGGTATTAATGAGTCTATTTGAGCCTCTTTAATACCAAACATCACATCACAGTCGGACAAGTCATCAACGACCTTTACTCCAGCTCTTCTATACTCATCGTCCGAAAAGGCCCTGATCTCGCTGCTCTGCACTACGATCTCCGACTCGGGAAACTCCACATTGAGACTTGCCACTTGTGTTGGAGACAATGCGACCCTGTTATCTTCGGGAATCTTTGTTTCTCTTATTAATCCTATTCTCATGATCCTATATTAATCTATATCACAAAACAATTCTAGAACAATCTATAGGGAAGGGATTCTTTGCGAGCTTTTTCTATTAGGTCTTGCCTTCCTTTTTCAGCCCATTGAGCCTCACTATATAAAAAACTATTCTACTGAATAAAAGATTTATAAAGCTCTGTTACAATTTGTTTCCAGAGTACTTGCCCAGAGTTACAACCATTGCAAATAACGATGAAGCCATATTTTTCTTTAGGGTTAAAAAACATTGCACTATGAATACCAAAAGCATCTCCATCATGACCAATTAAATCAACTCCTCTTATTAAATTAGAATGCCAGAATCCCAACCCATATACATTTGAAACAGTTTTCCAGAGCAGTTCTTCCGACTCTCTAGTAAGAATTCTCGCCCCCCTATACTTTCCGTAATTCATGTGCACCCGCATATACTTCGCCAAATCACGAGCGGATAACTTCATTCCTTCGCATGGTGAAAAAATAGCCGTGGATTCCCCTAATACATAATCATTCACCTCCTTTTCGAATGATTTATACATCGAAGGAGACTTTACATACTTTTTCTTTTGTTTGTCATAACTATATGCCCAAACAAATCGTTTACTGTCTATCTTTGACACATTAAAACTACCTTTAATTCGCAATGGTTTGAGGATGTTTTTCTCGATATATGTATCAAACCTTGTTTGGGTGACGTTTTCTATTATCGCACCAAGCAGGTTATATCCATAATTACTATATTTATACTTCGTGCCAGGCTTGTATTCCTCAAAGAAAGGTATTTTGTCTTTCACATCCTTCTGTATAAACATATCCAACCTAAACCTGTATTTTCCGAATTGATTATCAATAATACTGGAGCGGTGACAAAGGAGCATTCTAACAGTAATGGGTACGTCTGGATAACGAGGATTTCGAACCTCAAAACTTAGGTATTTGTTGATGTCATCATCAAGATTTATCTGTCCTTTTTCTACTAGCTGCATGATGGCCGTAGCTACAAAGGTTTTGGAAATTGAGGCGATACGAAAGACATCTTTTCTCTTTATTGGAACCCTCTTCGTGGTGTCATTATAATCTGGATTATAGCCGAATGATTCTTGGTAGCATATCCTATTACCTTTAACGGCAATTACCGAAACCCCTATAGCCTCTGACTCCTTCATGAGTTCGTTAATCCTATTATTCAAGCTTTCATGTCTAGCATGAGCTTGACAGGAGAAACTGAACAATGCAATAAGTGCTATTAGAAGGGTTCTCATGCTTTTTCGTTATTCTTTGGCTTTCCGTCTTTCACGAAGAATCTTCGAGAAACGTTTAAGGACACTGGCCATCTCGTAATCGCCCTTTGCTTTATGTTCAAAGTATTCTTCCCTCAAGATGGAACTGATGGAGACATCATAATATCTACCATTCTTAAAGGCAGCCTGCCTCATAACTCCTTCAGTTGTTGCGAACATCACAGAACGCATTAATATTGTAGAAGGATGTTCATCAATGGCATGACCATAAATCCGATTTAGATTCAACCGTTCAAAAACATATTCATACACGAACAAATATGTTTCAATCCATGCTAATCCGTCTTGATAGTTCTTATCACCGATTACTATTCCACTAAAATTGGCAGAACTATTGATATAATGAATATCCGTCAAACATGCATATCCGATCATTTTTCCTGAATCTTTTGCACAAATTGCCCAAAACACGCTGTAATCCTGATGGCGCATACGAGCCTTCACCCAGTCCAAGACCTCATCTCTGCACATGAACCGGTTTAAGCCTGTACTCAGCTTCATGAACTCATGATTATTCATACATTTGTAGATAAACTCTGCATCTTCTTCTTCAAATGCACGAAAGAAAACTGTTTTTTCCATTATTCAAAACTCTATTTTTTTTCTAATTCCCTTTTCAACTATAAAACTATTCACAACGACTCCCTCACGAAGAACTCTCACTTTATTTCCCGAAACAACAGTATTGAGCAATATATCCTTGCAACAACTATTTATTTCATATTCAAAAGTATAATTACAGTCTTATATAATCACTTCAATTCTACGCCACAATACTCTTTAATCAAAGCATATATTTTCTTTTTAGCACCAGCCTTATAACGGGTTTGCATCATATCCATATCTGGAGCGTAATTTGCTTCTACAAATTCCACATCTCCATCATTATTGATAGCCACATCCCATCCAGTAATAGGATTGTCTGTCATCTTAGCCGCATCACAACACGCCTTAACAACAAGGTCCCATTTGGGTATCTTAAAGCCCTTAAATACAATACCACTATCAGGATGGCTGATAAACCTCTCTCCCTTAGTGTTCGCTCCATCTGTCTCAATAATACCGTTCTCTACGTTGATTTGAACAGATACTCCTCCAGCATGCGAGTTATCTACGACACTATTGCCAACTCCAGTACGGAACACCCCGCTAAACACACAAGCTTTTTCCTTATTAGCGATGGTCACCACTCTAATTGTATTCAAGCTCTGAGGATGTAATGCTTTCAATTCTTCGCACGACTCAATACATTGTTCAACCATCATTCGGTCTTTAACACAAGAATCATACATTTTCCTGTCATCTGTATGGTCGCCATTCTTATAGACCTTAAATATTCCTCGTCCAAATGCCCCATCACAGGGTTTAATAATACAGTCATAATTTGTTACAAGCTGAGCAAACTCCTCATAAGATGCTTCTGGAGCATAAATCCAATTCCTGTGAATATATTTTGAATATTCTGTAAGGAAACGATACTTATTCCGGAATAGACCTTTCGATCTTCCTGGAGAATATCTTCTATAGAAATAACTCATCTTCGCTCTTGAAACGAACTCCTCTCTCTCTTCTTCTGTTTTTTTATAAAACTCATACTGATATGCATATTCATTATAAGTTACCCAATGCTTATTTAATGCGTTTTTGAAATCATTAAAGTTGCCTATTGCTGTATCTTTTGAAAACTCTCTTTTCGCAGAACTCAAGGCTTTCCTTTTTGAAAACCATACCATGTAATCTGCATACAATTGGGGAATCCTCAACCATTGTACTATTTGATTTCCAAGAGGTGAGTACGCTGTATTTGCTACAATGAATTTAAATTTACTATTCATAACTTTATTTTTTCAAATACTTCTTGATTCCTTCAACGAGCAGTATATCCTCCGTCTATAACAAAGTTTTGCCCAGTCACCCAACGGGATGCATCGCTTAGCAGATAGATACAAGCATTGCTGATGTCTGTGGTTTTTCCCAGTCCAAGAGGAAACCCATCAACTCTTTGCATCTTTTTATTTTCATCTAGAGTATCAAGGTATGCCTGCATGAGCGGAGTAAGAATTGTTCCAGGAGACACACAATTGATGCATATACCTCTCTGAGCCAATTCCAAAGCAATGGAACGAACTGCACTAATCAACGCTCCTTTTGATGCTGAATAAGCCGCTAACCCGGAACGGCCAATGACTCCGGTTATTGAAGCAATCAATACTATGTGGCCACCAGCATTCATATACTTAATGTTAGACAAATACTTAAGCATTTCAAAAGCACTCAAGGTGTTGACTTTGATTACCTCTTCGTAATCCTTCATCGACAACAGTTTGAGTGGAGCAGTCTTCTGAATACCAGCAGAATGGATAAACCCATCCAACTTTCCGTGCTCAGAAACAATCTGCTCCAACAACGGCTTTGCTCCTTTGTCAACTATCTCAGCCATGTCGGCCAAATAATAGGCATGAATTTCTCCCACGCATTGAGATAGAACACTTTTAAGACGTTCTTCATTGCGAGCAATCAGAATTACTTTTGCTCCCATCTTCGAACAATCAATGGCGCATTGTGCGCCAATGCCACTCGAAGCTCCTGTAATCAAGATTGACTTTCCTTCAAGGCTAAATGGATTCATTACCTAACCAGTTCTCCATTTTCAACTTCAACAATATCGCTAATCTTGCAATCGACAAAAGGAACGATGGCCGTAGCCCAGGCCATACCAACACCAAAAGCTGTCATGAGAATTCTCTTTTCACCTCCCATTTTATCTTTCAACTCACTAACAATAGTTAAAGGCACAGACACCGAAGAGGTGTTGCCATACTTACCAATAGTCTCAGGTATTTTGCAGGTATCTAACTTCATTTTCTTTGCGATGAAAGAATTGATGTAATTGTTAGCCTGATGAAACACGATGTAATCCATCTGATCAGCAGTCATATCAGCAGCTTTCAAAGTACGTTTGATGTCCTTGGGTACTTCAATGAGTACGAACTGAAAAACGTCACCGCCACGCATAAATGCATGTTCGTCAGAGCGAATATTACCATACTCATCAACAACTTTTTCCTTCAAAGTCTCAGGTGAAGACATGTGACGATAACCGCCTGCAGGAATCATGATGAGTTCTGAACGTGAGCCGTCGGAATTCAGAGAGAAATAGCTTTCACCGAACTTTTCATCGCGTTCCACAAGAGCTGCAATACCAGCATCACCAAAGATAAAAGCCTCACGCCTATCCTTTTTAGAGTACACCTTGCTACGAGTTTCACCATCTAAAATTAGAGCCTTCCTAAAAGCATAGTTCTGCATCATGCCGTACACAATGGAAAGGGCATAGCAGAAACCAGAACACCCTAAAGAAATGTCAAATGCCATACATGACATGGGAATACCCAGCCTGTTCTGAAGGATGATGGACGTAGCAGGCATCCTATAGTCGGGAGTCTGGCTTAGGAATACCAATAAATCTATCTCATTGCGGTCGACGTTATTATCATTAAACATCTTTTCCGCAGCAGCATAGCAGAGATCTGACGAGCACGTTTTCTCATCTGCAAAACGACGTTGATACACACCAATCTTGTCAACTACTTCCTTGACATTCTCTTTTCCAAAAAAATCTGTCTGGTAGTTGTAGTTGTCAACAATATGTGACGGAATGGCACCACCCATTGCAGTGATGCCGATTCCTTTAAAAGAAAGAAGTGCCATTAAGCTGTTGCGAGTTTGTAAAGATCTTCGATGGTCTTACATCCGTTGATGGCAGTTTCTCCAATCTGTTTATCAAACTCATCATCATAGAATGCAATTATAATCATCACCGAGAGAGAACTCCATTCTTCCAAGCTTTTGAATTCAGTCTCGGGTTTCAGAGTTTCTACGTTTTCTACCTCAATCTGTTCTGCGAACTTTTCAATAAATTCTTTGATTTCCATAATTAAAATAATTAACGTAACATATTTTTAATAACCTCTTTTCTATCTAAAAAATATTTCTTATAATTTTTCTGCAAAACCTCCAATGGAATCCTTTCTTCTTCAGGATAATGCTTTTTTTCATATTCCACAATTTCTTCAGGAGTCATGCTAAATCCTACGACCTTTCCTGGGTTCCCCACCACAATCGCATAAGGTGGTACGTTTTTAATAACGACGGCACCAGCAGCAATTGTTGCACCATTTCCGATGTGCATTCCACAATTAACAATGGCAGAAATACCAATATAACAGCGCTTTCCAATAACAGTATCTGCTTTTGTTCTTCTTTTACCATCATGTGCCATGATGATAGCATCTGATATTTTGGTAAAATCTCCTATATAGATACCCTTTGGATTAACGGTGTGATCAATGTTTGCTTTTCGATTGATTCCAACGCCCTTTCCGATGTGCATACCATATAATCTTCGCAGTTTCCACAATGTGATTTTTCTTACTACTTTAAAAATCTCAAGCCTAATTTTAGGAACAATAGCCATTTTTAGATCTTTTTTTTATAATTCCCAATTCAACTTCATTTTACATTACCGCGCCAATACTTTATGTTGTTTCACGCTGTGAGCGTTGAATCTAACATCCAGTCGTTAGAGTTAAGCGTTATTCTCGCGATGACAAACATTATTTCCAGAGAAGTATCCCATTAGTAGACAAAGCAAATATAATTCACAGAAAATGAAAAACGGGCTCAACAATCATCGGGCGTGTCCTCAGCACCATTGTTGCCCAAGTAAGACCAAGCCCGAAGGCAGAGCAGACTAGGGTAAGAGGGCGGCTTTGCAACTCTTCACCCAGGTTGTAGGTCATCAGCATAGGCACAGATGCACCACCAAGGTTTCCAAACTCTTGCAAGTCGTAGGGAACTTTCTCCAAAGGCAATTTCAGCTTCTTGACGATACGATCGACAATCAACTTGTTTGCCTGGTGGATAAGAAAGTAATCGACATTGTCTGTATTTAGTTCGTATTGCTCCATCAGTTTCTTGATACTGACGGGTGGACGGGAGATGGCAAAAGCAAAGACATCCATGCCGTTGATGAGCGTGTCCTTAGGGGCACGAACAATGCCGTTACCGAAATCTTCCTCAATAAACGACTCAGGCGCGATAGGATGGCGGAAACCTCCATGAGGGGTCATCAACGCCTGATAGCCAGAACCCAGCGTGTTGAAATCAATAATAATATCATCTGCTGTAGGGTCATACTCCAACGCCATGGCGGTACCGCTATCGCCAAAGAGTGGCACACGACTTTTATCCTTCAGCGATCCCATGCGCAGGGCGGTATCACCCACCAACAACAGGGCTCGCTTGACCGTACCTGCACTCAGCAGGTTGCCTGCCACATTGATGGCATAGATGCTGCCGCAACAACCCATGGGCACGTCCAAGACGAAAGTCGTCGTTGGCAGTCCCAACCGATGCTGAAGGATTCCAGCCGTAGGAGGAGTCTTATAATCTCCCGTCACCGAAGCAAACACCAGCACATCGATGCTCTCCCTCTCCCACCCCAAGGCAGCCAACAGCCGCTCGGCAGCATCGAAGCAGAGGTCGGAGGTACATACATCATCAGGAGCGATGTAGCGGTTTTTGATGCCAACGGTGTTGTCGAAAACATCAGCTTCCTCCTGAGTGAAGATATCATAGTCAGCTGTCTTTACGGCATGGTCGGGGACAGTACCCGTCACGCCGCGCAGAGCGACATTCTTTATTTCCCAAAGAGCCATTAGTTTATGGGTTAGCGGTTATGGGTTAGCGGTTAGCGATTCCTATAAATGGTTAGCGGTTATGGGTTAGGGGTTAGGGGTTAGCGATTCCTATTAACGGGTAGCGGGGAGCGGTTAGCGGTTAGCGATTCTTATAAACGGTTAGTGGTTAGCGGTTAGCGAAAAATAAACGATAACCAATTCCTACGATAACCACTAACCCATAACCGCTAACCATTTATAACTCTATCTCATACTTTGCCAGGATGGCCTTGGCATTTTCGTAGGAGGTGAACTCGAGGATATCCTCGGGGTCAAGCATGATGTCAAAGGTATCCTCGACGTTGGTGGTCAGACTAAGCTGACGCACGCTGTCCCAGCCTTCCACATGTTTGTTGTCAAACTCTGCTCCCAATGCAGAAGCTTCTACGGAAAACACCTCAGTAAAGATGTTGTTTAATTTTTCAAGATTGTTCATTGTGATAAGGGTTAGCGGTTAGCGGTTAGCGGGGAGCGATTCCTATAAACGGTTAACGGTTAGGGGTTAGCGGGGAGCGATTCCTTGTTCCTCCGCTTTTTTCATAAAGGATGTTCGCAAGCCAGACAACTGCTTTCCAATTATACCTATTTTATCTATTTCTTTATCTAATTCTTCTTTATTTATATAGTTTAAGTCACATGCGATATCCAATTGGCACACAGTTTCCATCAAAGAACCATAGGCAATCTCAATAAAACGTACCTTCTCTTTAGGAGAAAGCCTCCCAGAACCTTCTGCAATATTTGACGGAACGGATGCTACAGCCCTGCGCAATTGATCACACAATGCATATTTTTCTTCATGAGGGAATTTCTCCAACAACTGATACACATCTACCACCAGTTGCTTTGCTTCTTTATATACCCTTAGATTCAAAAAAGAAAATCCCTCCATCTTTTATCCTCGATCTACGCTACTCGCTAACCGTTAACCGCTAACCACTAACCGCTAACCATTACTGCATCACCACTTTCCCTGCTTCGTTGCGGAGGATTTTTTCTACCACCTGAACTTCGATGTTCTTGTGGAACAGGTGGGTCTTTTCCTCAATGTAAGCGGGGAGTTGTTCGACGATGGATGGGTTGGTAACAAGGATGATGAGTTTCTCATCATTTCCCTTGCAATAACAGTCGGTGTCGAAGTCGGAGAGTATCATCTGCTCTACTTCGTCAAGACCGATACGGAGACCGAAGATTTTAAGAAAGCGTTTCAGACGCCCGACGATGAAATAACAGCCGTCAGCATCACGACGGGCAAGGTCGCCCGTGTGCATGACGCCGTGGTTCTCGTCGCCCTTGACAAGGTCGTCAGCCGAATAGGCATAGCCAAGCGTGACATTCTCGCCTCGATATACCATCTCGCCTGTGGCCTCTCCCTCAAAGGTTTCGTTGCCATCTTTATCAATGAAGGACAGCTGACCACCAGGCTCTGCCCTACCAATGCTGCACGTCTTCGTCAAGGCCAGCTCAGCAGGGAGATAGGCCATGCGGGCTGTACACTCCGACTGGCCATAAGTGGCAATGAACTGCTTTCCTTTGTCCTGTGCATACTGCGCCAAGGCTTGGAACATCTCAGGCGTCAGTTTGCCTCCACCTTGGGTGATAATACGGAGGTTGGGAAGGTCCATGCGCGTGAAGCGCATCTTCATCAGCAGCTCAAAGCTATAGGGAACGCCCGTAAAGCTAGTGGCCTCTTTGAGCATGGACCAAAAGCCTTTGTCCAACAGCGAACGGCCTGATAACAGCAATGTAGCCCCAGCCTTCAAGTGGGAGGCGATGACGGAAAGACCCATCGTATAGTGCATGGGCAGAATGGCCATGGCACGTTCGTCGGGAGTCAGTTGGAAAAGGTTCTTCACGTTCTCCGCATTCGCCTCGATGTTCCGATAGCTGTGGCGCACCAGTTTAGGACTGCCCGTAGAACCCGAGGTGGGAAGAAGCAACGATAAGTCTTCATAGAGCGCCGGTGCCGTCATGCCCGTCTTGACAAGCGCATAGTCCCATGCCTTGAAAACGGTCTCGTAGCCTAACGAATCCACCATCTCCTCTGGCACCCACATATACTCCGGGCAATACATGTCGCGGAGATTCTCATACAAGCCCTGTTCTGTCTTACTGCTGAGGATAAGGGGGACAATACGATTGGACAGTGCTGCGGTATAACCCAACAACGAGCCAATCCGGTTCTCTGCCAGAATGAATATCAACGTCCGTTTAGGCAACTGCGTTGAGAACTCATCAGCAAAGGCACAGATATCACCGTAGGTTATTGACTGTCCACTGTCATCAACAACCGCAACCTTATCCTTGGGTTTCTTGTCTAAGTCTAAGAACATATTTTTTGTTTAAGGGTTAGGGGTTAGGGGTTAGCGGTTAGCGATTCCTTTCAAGGGTTAGAGGTTAGGGGTTAACGCTTTTTTTCAGTCAAAAAGGCGTAATAGTTTTTCTCTTTTTCAAACTTTCCCATTCCTCGCTAATCGCTAACCACTAACCGCTAATCGATCACATTTCGCTGACCATTAACCGATAACCGATAACCGATTTTACCTTCGCTAACCGATAACCATTAACCGCTAACCGATATCAAATACTTGCGCAGCCATCCACACCAAGGATATGGCCGCTGATGTAGGAGGCACGGTCGGAGGCGAGGAAGGAGACGGCATTGGCGACATCCTGTGGGGTACCGAGACGACCAAGGGCAATACGACTGATACGCTGGTCAATCTTATCACCACTGGCTTCATAGAGCTCTTCAAAACGCTCGGTCTTGATGATACCTGGAGCCACGGCGTTTACACGAATCTGCTGCGGTGAGAGTTCTTTGGCTGCCGACTTGGTAATGGCAATGACTGCCCCCTTGGTGGAGGAGTAGGCCACCTGACCCGGAGAACCGACAACACCCGTAATAGAGGCGATGTTCACAATGCTTCCGCCACCCGTGCGGGCCATCAGACGCGATACAATCTGTATCATGTCGATGACGGCAAAGACGTTTACAGAGTACATCTTCTCCAACAAGGGCTTTGTGACCATGCCCAACTTCTGGTTGGCAATGATTGCGGCGTTATTCACAACTACATCAATGCGCCCTTCGGCTTTATAGATGGACATCAGCCCCGCCTTCAGAGCAGCAGAGTCCGTGACGTCGAAACAGATGGGAACGACTTTCGTGACATTGCGCTCGGCACAGTCAGACGCCCATGCGGGCATATCGCCCTCCTGCAGGTCGTTGATATAGACAATGGCACCATCCTGAGCAAACTGCTCAGCAATAACACGGCCTATACCACGGCCTGCACCCGTGATAAGGGTTACTTTGTTTTGTAAGAGTTTCATATTCTTGGTTAGGGTTAGCGGTTAGAGGTTAGTGGGAAGCGAGGAAAAAATGGTTAGCGGTTAAGGGTTAGCGGTTAGCGATAAACAATGGCGAAGTTACGACAACGAAATTACAACGGCTGATCAGCTACCGCTTTCGTTTCTAAGGTTTTTTCACTAACCGCTAACCGTTAATCGTTAATCGGTTTTAATAAAGCGTTTTGCCGCCATCAATGATTAGAGCATGTCCTGTCACCCACGATGATGCATCAGATAACAAATAGACAATTGCTAACGCAACATCTTTTGGTTCGCCATAACGCCTAAGAGGATAGGTTTGCATGTCTCGTTCCTTATCTTCATCGGAATAGGAGCGCCCAGCAAGATTTGTATTAACCATGCCAGGGTTGACACTATTGCAACGAACTTTTGGAGCCATTTCAAGTGCGACATTCTTCATAAATACCTGAAGGGCTCCTTTTGAAGAACCATACATGGCATTACCGGGAGCCGTAGTGAAAACGCCACCCACAGATACCGTGAAGACAATGGAGGCACCTTCATTAAACTTTTTTTTCTTGCAAAGACGCTGTGTCAGATAAATCGGTGCAAAAGTATTGATGGACATGATGCGCTCCAAGTCATCCTTATTAATAAACTTAACAGGAGTGGGCTTTGTCACACCCGCATTGCTGACAAAACCATCCAACATGGGGAGCTGTGCGACTAAATCATCCAAGGCCTCTTGACTGGTCAAGTTGGCAGTCAGACAGACATGCCCATCTCCTTCCAGTATAGCCAATGTAGAATTTAGCCCGTCCTCATTGATATCCGTAAGAATGAGCGTAGCACCGAGCTTCGCACATTCTACTGCAGTGGCACGACCTATGCCACCCGCAGCGCCCGTGATAAGGATTTTCTTGCCCTCAAGTGTGAATGGATTATACGCCATTATGCCTCTTTCTTGGAACGAACAATATTAAACAAATCTTCAATAGTGACGGATGACCTCATCTCATTTCCCACAATGATGACACCATACTCTTCATCAATCATGGCAATGATGGAAAGGGCTATCAACGAAGAATATTCTTCCAACTCATGAAAAACTGTTTCAGGGGTAAATACACTGATGTCCGTATCATCGAACTGTTCTGCAAACTTCTCAATAAAATCTTTTAATTCCATAATTTAATTCCTTAATTTTCAACAATACTAGGAGTAACAAATAATTTTATATCGTTTTTATTTACGGTTCGAGCCTTGGCAACATGTAAGGGGTTATACTCTTTATAAAAGAAAACAGCCAAGAATGCTAAGAAGAAGATATAGGGTGAAAACAACATCCAAGACCGATGAATGATAACCAAGAAATAAGCAAAGCCTAAAGCTATTTTCACTTTTAGAGGAGTCCTTCTCAATATCCAAAAGTACAATAAAGTAGAAAGGACGAGTCCAACAATGCCTATATTGAGAATCATCCCTCTATAATCCGATAACATATCTCCCTCCAATATATTCAGCCGCCCCCCCCCAAAAAGATATTGCATAGTACTCAACTTCTCAAATGATGCGATAGATTCTTTACTAGCCCGTTCATCCAATGCGCCTGTTAAAGAAGACGTTTCGTTATACGCTTCAACAACTTGCTCTAAATTTCTACCATAAGCAAGATATTCTGCCTGCTCCTTTATATCTGAAGGGAGAAAGCTGTAAACCGCAACCAAGCCGACGGCAATTACGGGAAGAATCAATAAAACCTTCTTTATTTTTTTCCACACAAACAATTGATATATTTCTGTGAACAGCATCATAAGCACAAAGGTGGAAGAGAAAGTAAGCACACCGCAAATAACAATCCAAAAATTGATTTTTCTATTAGAGAAACGTTCAATAATGTAGACAAAACCTAAAAGGATGGCAAAATGTCCTGGTTCTTGCAACATCCCACAAGCTCGGCTGCTAACTCCCGCAATACGACTGCAATCGGCAATGAAAAACCCATAAAGATAATAAACAATTCCAATTCTTTCATGGAGAGCTTCACGAGGAGGTAACACAAGATGAGGAAGCCGTTCGCCAAAGCCCAAAAGAATGAGAACAGAGAGTATCGCAGAACCAATGGCAAAAAAGATGATTATCTTCCGAATGATACTATATGTTTTAAGAATCAACACCTTTGGCCAAAAGATGATACATAGCATGGGAACGAATTCCAAAAGACGTACAACAACAGATCCAAAACTAAATGACAATAATGCCGTAACCCAAAAGAAATATAAAATAACGAGTAGGCTTAAACTGCATAACGATTTTGTGAATCTCAGCCTCTTGGAGATAAGAATAGTGCCAAAAATGATTATAAAAGCCGGAAGAATACGTACCACGGGTGCCAATGCATTCCAAACAATATAGGAGTTGAGAACCACAAACAGCCAAATAGTGGCCATTGGTGGCAACCAGTTCTCTATGTTGATATATAGTGGTTTGGTAGGCATTTTGATAGTTGATAGGTGATAGGTGACAGGTGGCTATACTTTTTTATTGTTCCTGTATAGTGAGAAGAGAACGAAATAGAAAACTATATAAAAATTCAACGCTTCGCGGGCGGTTGTCACATGGGCAACCGAGGGGTTTCCTGCATATTGCCTTTGTCGTTCAACGAGTTAAGGCCTTCGCAGGGATTTCCTTCCATTTTAATTTGCAAAGTTACGGCGTTTTTTACGATTTCGCAAATATATAAACCTTTTTTAGGAATCGCTGGACTATTTGCTGAAGGTTTCGGAGTTGACGGATTCTTTCATCTCGCCAATGACCTTCAGAAGATACTGGCCATACTGGTTCTTGAGCATGGGCTGGGCGAGTTCACGCATACGGGCTTCGGTTATCCATCCCTTACGATAGGCGATGCCTTCGAGACAGGCAATCTTGAGGCCCTGGCGTTTTTCAATGACTTCAACAAAGGTGGAGGCTTCGGCCAAGGAGTCGTGGGTGCCGGTATCCAACCAAGCGAAGCCACGACCGAAGACTTGCACCTTCAGTTCGCCATCCTTCAAAAACTCCTGGTTGACGGTGGTGATTTCCAACTCGCCGCGGGCGCTGGGCTTGACATGCTTGGCAATATCGACGACCTTGTTGGGATAGAAGTAAAGACCAACAACAGCGTAGTTGCTTTTGGGATGCTGGGGCTTTTCTTCGATGCTCAGACAGTTGCCCTCCTTGTCGAACTCGGCGACGCCGTAGCGCTCGGGGTCGTTGACCCAATAGCCGAAGACGGTAGCCTTCTGGTTCTCTTCGGCATCGCGTACTGCATTACGCAACAGCGTTGTGAAACCGTTGCCATAGAAAATGTTGTCGCCCAATACGAGGCAGGCACAATCATCACCTATGAACTCCTCGCCTATGATAAAGGCTTGTGCGAGACCGTCGGGGCTGGGCTGCTCGGCATACTGGAAGTGTACGCCATAGTCGGAGCCATCACCCAAAAGGCGCTGGAAACCCGGAAGGTCTTGCGGTGTGGAGATAATAAGAATATCCCGAATCCCGGCCAACATCAGCACGGAAATCGGGTAATAGACCATCGGCTTATCGAAAATAGGAAGCAGCTGCTTGCTCACTCCCTTCGTAATGGGATATAAACGTGTGCCAGAACCTCCGGCAAGAACAATTCCTTTCATTTTGGTAGGTGATAGGTGAGAGAGATAACGCTTCGCGGTCGCTTGTCACAAACAAACGATACTACTTTTTAACGCTTAGTCTTTGTCACTCTGCGACTTATATTGTTATAGCGTTAAAAATTTTATTTAATAATTGCAAAGATACATAATCTATTTTCTCTAACAAACAAAAGCTCTTTTTTTCTTTAGAAAAAAGATTTCTTCACAGGGATATTGGAGGGGATTACTCGAACGTTCCAAAAGGCAAAAAGAGAAGAAACGACGGAAATGGGGTGAGAAAATGGTTAAAAGGGGAAAGAAATTTGGCTGGGAGAAAGAAAGGCTGTATCTTTGCCCGATTTATCAATCAGAGATTGAAGATTGAAGGCTGCGATTGAGCGAGAGCAGAATGGAACTAGCTCCGATTCTGCCGAGCGTGAGCAGGCTCGACCGAAGGTCAAGATTGAAGATTGAAGATTGACAGGTGAGAGGTGAGAGTTAAGTTGTATGCGTAGGATTATAACATATCTCTGTGTGGGTGTGCTGTTGGTGAGCGTGAATTGCGTTTCGCTGATGGCACAAAAGGCAGATACGTTGTTCGTCTATGTGGGCGAGGGTTGTTTCGATGCCTTCCCGCGCAACCTTGTGCTCAACGAAAAGACGGATGCCCAAAGCACGCTGACAATCACGCTGGCCGACAATTCGGAGATTGCCTATACAAAAGAGGAGTACGACTCTATCAGCCACATGGGTCCTGCCCTACCCCGACTGACATCGTTCAAATTCAACAACAAGTATAATGATGAAATGCCTTGGGACGTGGAAGTTGCCCTGCAGGTAGACAAACCGCTCCCCCAGCACATCGTCCTCGACGTCCCCTCCATCACCAAATACCTCACGCCGTCGTTCAAGACCGATACGGAGGGAGCCGTCGTGTATGTGGGGGATGAGGTGCAGGAATCGAAAGTGAGCCGCCATCGCTTTACCGATGACATTATCTACACGACCTCGCTGCCCGGATGCCGCTTAGCCCGACAGAAGATTGACAACACATGCTCAATGGGACACTACGGAAGGGATTACGTCGTCAGCGTTAACTTCCTGACCGAAAGTGTCTCCGAAGTTCCCCGCATTGAAATAGATGTGGACGGGAACAGGGACATCACCAGCCGAAGCACCTATCGCCATGCGAAGTTCCGCCTCTACGGCAACGGCATCTATGAGGATATGGAGGACAGTGTATGGATTAAGGGACGCGGCAACAGCAGTTGGAGCTACCCGAAGAAGCCCTATCGCCTGAAGTTCGACGAAAAGGTTTCGCCCTTCGGTCTGAAGAAAGGAAAGAGCTGGGTGTTGCTATCGAACTACCAAAGCAACTCCATGATGACCAACGCCATTGGCATGAAGGCCGCCCGTCTAGCGGGAACAGCCGGAGCCAACCACATCATCCCCGTTGACCTCTACCTGAATGGCGACTATCGCGGGAGCTACAACTTCACCGAGAAAGTCGGCATCGCCAACAACAGTATAGACATCGATGAGGAGAACGGCGGCGTACTACTTGAGCTCGACCAATACTACGACGAGACGTATAAGTTCTATTCCGACATTTACTATCTGCCCACGAACGTCAAAGACCCCGATCTCTCGGAGGAACCGTTCAAAGCCGATGCCGAAGAACGCTTGAAGGTTATCAAGAATGACTTCAACGCCTTCTGCATCGCGCTCAACAAGAAGATGGGATACGAATACAAGATGGATGTGGATGCTTTCGCCCGCTTCCTAATGGTGAACGACCTGATCCTCAACCTCGAACTGGGGCATCCCAAGAGCACGTACCTATATAACGAGAACGTCGGCGACATCTCGTCGCAATGGGTCTTCGGCCCCGTTTGGGACCTCGACTGGGGCTACGGCTACGAGAACCACCACAGCTATTATCAAGGTGGCAGCACAACCTCGCTCTTCAGCAAGAACAGCAATTTCGGCAATGGTACGCGCTTCTTCCGCGACTTGCTTCAGAACAGCGAGCTGACGAAGAAAAAATACTACCGCGTATGGTACTACTTCATGCAGGACAGCTACCAAGAGCTGATTGACTACATCCAGGACTACTTTGACTATGCCAACCCGTCGTTCCTCAACAACGCTCAGCTTTGGCGGGGGGATGGATACAATTATGAATATTACTTAGGAAATATCCGCGAGTGGCTCGATACGCGTAGCACATGGATTATGAATCACATAGAGGTCTATGACCTCTCGGATCCTGAGCCGCAACCCTATGATAATGTGCAGGACGTTTACAGCAATCCCGAGGAGTGCATCATCATTGGGGGTGAGGTGCTGAGCATCTTTGCTCCCGTCCCGCAGCGCATCTTTATTCGCAACGCTGGAGGCATTCTTATCAAGAGCCTTGATGTGGAGGTGGGGACGACCACCATTACGCTCGAGCCGGGTATATACCTTATTAATAATAAAAAAGTGGTGGTGAGGTAATAAGGTTATGGGTTAAGGGTTAAAGGTTAGCGGTTAACGGTTAGAGATTAGAGATTAGAGGTTAGAGGTTATAAGTTAGAGAAATATAATATGAAAATGAAAAATAAAGTTTTACTTGCAGCGTTTTGTCTGTTGGCTCTTCCGGGCTTCGCCCAAGAGAAACTTGAGAGCACGCTCTTCATCTACTTCACCGACGGTGGTATCAAGGCTTTCCCGCCAGAGTACATCAAAGAGGTCAATCTCGACCTCAAGTCGTATGTCCGGCTGACGCTCATAAACGACAGCACTGTCTCATACCAAAAGAACGACATCGACTCTGTCAGCTACTACGGTCCTGACCTACCGGAGTTCACTTCGTTCAAGTTCAACAACAAGTTTAACGAGAACCTTTCCATTGATATTGAAGATGTTGAGATTGCCGACACGATGGTGTTCACCGTTCCCGCTATCGGCAAACGACTTACGCCTTCGTTTAAGCTGAGTGACGAGGATGCCCGTGTCTTTATCGGCAACGTCGAGCAGAAGTCGAAGATTTCTCGCCCACGCTTCGACCGAGACATCACCTACACCGTCTCCCTTCCGGGCGACAGCATCTTCGCGATGGAGAAAATCAGCGACGAAGAGTGGAGCGAGGAGGTCTGGAGCGAGCCCATCGAGGAAATTCCCCTCCGCGCCGATATGCTCAGCACCAACCAACCCTCGAACTACCCCGAGAGCGAAGGACTGGAGACGATGCTCGATGGCGACTGGAGTACTTACCATCAATCTACCTGGGGCTCAAATGGCACCTATCAGCAGAAGAGCGAGAATGTCTGCCTGGACATCGTGCTTGACGAACCCATCAGCGTGTTCCAGTTTTACTACTGCTCGCGTCCCCTCGATAACTACAACCCGCTTGCCTTCACCATCTGGGCAGCAGGTGACGACGGCGTGTGGAAAGCCCAGCGCAAGATAGGCGTCGAGGACGGTATGCCCACTGGCGCAGGTAATAGTGAATACACCTCGCCCAGCATCACGCTCGACGGCAGCTACCGCCGTCTGCGCTTCGAACTTACCGAGGCCGAGCACACAAAGATGCAGCCCGACGGCTTCGTCCTCCCCTACCTCGCCTTGGCTGAGTTCCGCCTGCTGAAGGTGAACGGTGATGAAAAGGTGCTCATCAAGCCTGCTGAGCTGATACATGCGGCTGAATGGTGGTATGGGATGAAGCCCTATGGCCACGACTACACCGTGCGCATTGACTGGCTCACTGACCGCGCACCCGGCGTGCCCCGCATCGACATTGACATTGACGATGGACGCATGGTAAGCAGCAAGGACTACTACCTCCACGCCAATTTCCGCCTCGACGGCAACGGCGTCTTTGACAACCTGGAGGACAGTATCTGGATTAAGGGACGTGGCAACAGCAGCTGGGCTGGCACCTGGGGCAAGAGTCCGTACAACATCAAGTTCAACGAGAAGGTCAAACCCTTCGGGCTCACGAAGGGCAAGAGCTGGTGCCTCATCGCTAACGCCCAGCGCGGCTCGATGATGGTGAACGCCATCGGCATGAAGGCTGCCCGCATGGTGGGCACTGCCGGCGCCAACCATGTCATCCCCGTTGACCTCTACATCAATGGCGAATACCGCGGCAGCTACACCTTCACCGAAAAGGTGGGCCTGCGCAACAACAGCATCGATGCCGATGAGATGACCAGCTACATGCTGGAGCTCGACCAATATTTCGACGAGGACTACCGCTTCTACTCACGCCCCTACTCGCTGCCCGTCAACGTCAAAGACCCTGACCTCACCGAGGAAATTTTCTGGGACGATGCCGACGAACGTTTCCAGACCATTCAAGACCAGTTCAACGCCTTCACTGACGCCCTGATGAACCAGGATGGCTACGAGGAGATGATGGACGTTGATGCCTTCGCCCGCTTCTTCATGGTGAACAACCTTATCAACAACATGGAGCTGGGCCACCCGAAGAGCACATTCCTCTACCGCGAGAACTACGAGGACCCTGAGTCGAAGTATGTCTTTGGCCCCGTGTGGGACCTTGACTGGGCCTATGGCTATGAGAACAGCTCGCAGTATTTCGTGCGCGACGCCACCGCTTCCATCTTTAGCAAGATGACGGGACAATCGGGCAACAACTTCTTCATGGCCATGCTCGACAATAGCGCTGAGGTACGCAAAGCCCACTTCCGCGTGTGGGTGGAGTTCATGCGCAATTACTACGAGGAGTTCCTTGAGTACCCCGAGGACTACCTCAACTACGCCAACAGCTCGTATCTCACCAATGCCAACATCTGGGGTGACGGACGGAACTACGCCAGCCAGCTGCCGCAAATCCAGCGGTGGTTCGACCAGCGTACCCAATGGATTATGGACAACATTGAGGTCTTTGACCTTGATGACGATACGCCCTACCTCTCCATTGGCGACGTCAATATGGACGGCGTCTATTCCGTCTCCGATGTCGTATGCCTGCTGAGCTACCTGCTGGGCGAGCAGCCCGAGGACTTCCACTTCAAACAGGCCGATGTGGACAAGAACGGTTTTATCACCGTAACCGACCTTGTAAGCGTCATCGAATTTGTGCTGAAGGCCGATGCAAAGGCGCCTTCGTACCGACGTCAGACACCCGCCGAGATGGAGTTTGCCCTCAACAGCTTCGAGGCCCGCACAGGCGAACCTACTGATGTGGACGTGCAGCTGGTGCCTGTCGATGATGCCGACGACGAGATCGCCTATACGGCCATTGAGTTTGTCATCACTCTCCCCGAGGGTATGACGCTGGAGAAAGCTACTATCACCGACAACCTGTTCACCCATAACATCGTCACCACCCCACTCGATGACCATTGCGCGCGCGTACTTATATATTCTGATGCCAACAAACCCCTTGTGGCAGGGAGCATGCTGCGCCTGACCGTCCGCCCCGACGCCGTTATCAAGGAGAGCAACCGCATCGTCACGCTCACTGACGCCCTCATTGCCACTCCCGATGGCGACGAGCATAAGGTCCGCAGCCGCTCGGCCGCCTTCCGCCTCAGCACAGGACTCAACAGCCAGCTGGCCGTCTCGAGCATTGAGGGCGGACACGCGCTCACCATCACCGCGATTGAGGCAACGACCATCAACATCTACTCTGCCGACGGCATCCTCGTCCGCACGATTGACGTCCAGCCCGGCACCACTACGGTGGAACTACCCACAGGTATCTACATCGTCAACAAAACGAAAGTCATCATCCTCTAAGCGAGACGTATTCAGTTAAGAGTTAAGAGTTAAGAATTAAGAATTAAGAAAAAATGAAAAGCAAAACCATATCCACAGCAAAGCGTTCAACAGACCGAAGGCCGTTCTTTCTCCTTATTTCCCTCTTTTTCAGTCTAACGGTTGCCGCCTACGACACGTTGCCTATCACGCTTACCCTCGACGACGGACTTTGCGACACCTACTCGTTTTCGTTCGAGGATTTTAAGGAGCACTACTTCTACACCTCGCCCACCTTCCATCTGGAAAACGACGTCAAGCGGTTGCGTTTCATCGTGCCCGAAACCACGTCAGGCGACAGCGGTGGCGGCTATCCCTGCTTCGCCTTGGCTGAGTTCTACATCTACGACGGCCAAGGCACTATGCTGTCACTCACAGCACGGAATTTCAGCACCAACGCCCAGGAGCCAACGGAGGGACCGATGAAGAACATTTGCGACAACAGCTACGGCACTTACTTCCATTCTCTCTGGTCGTATCGCGATGAAACCACGGGCGAGCATTACATTGATGTCAGCCTACCTAAGTCGATGAAAGACTTTGCCTTCGGCTATGTCAGCCGCTACAACGCCGTAGCCCCGGCAAAGATTATCATTGACGACGCCGTCCGTCTCGACGAGGAGAAACAGAAGGAAGAAGAGGAACGCGAACGCCTTGAAAACCACCGTGACTCGCTTGTCTGCACCGTCACCGAGGTCGTCAAGGGCCAGCAGTGGGACCTCGACCTCGCCCTTGAGAGCACCGACGACTATCTGCGATACACCGCCCTCCAGATGGACGTCGTCCCCGTCACCGAAGGGATGACGGGCGACGGCATCGACATCTCGATTGAGCTAAACAAGGAACGACTGCCATCGCACCAGATGGCCATCGGCAAGGGCGACTGGGGGACTCCGCGTGTGGTCATCTACTCCATGACGCTCGACTCCATACGCGGCACGTCGGGCGCCATCGTACACATCCGCTTAACCTCCGAAACGGTTGTCCCCGCAGGGCGCTATCTCTTCTACGTCACCAACATCCGCTTGACGTCTGTCGATAAGATTGAGCGCATACTCAATACCCTCGAGATACCCGTCATCAGCACCGACCCCAACGAGCCCGAGCCGCGCAACGTGTTCCTAAACTCTGTGGGCGCCGAAGGGATGGCAAAAATCTCTGCCGACAAAGCGAAGCCCGGCGAGCGTGTATATCTCCATGCCAACCCCACCGACGAATGGCTGTTCAAGGGCTGGACGGCTGCTGAGGAAGATGTCGTCATCAACGCGCCCGAATCCGCCCACACCTATTTCACTATGCCCGACCACGACGTCCACATTACCGCTGTCTTTGAGGTCAACGGTATTGCCACAGTAACGACTGACTCGCAGACTGACATCCACACGCTCGATGGTCGCCACACCGACTACCCCGCCAAGGGAATCTACATCGTGTCAGGAAAAAAGGTGCTGGTAAAGTAAAAATTCTTTGATTCCTAACGAATCAGGCGCTTGAAGCAAGAACTCCAAGCGCCTGATTTGTTAGTTTAAAGCGTTTGCTCTTCTATCGCACCTTTCAGCAAGACGAACTCTTTTCCTTCTCTCGCTTTGTGACTACTACTGCAATCCAGAGAGCAACGAGGATGAAGGGGATGGCGCCGATGATGCCTACGGGCGTGGGGCCGATAAAGGCGTTGGCAGCCTCGGGCGAAGTGAGGAACAGCAGGCCGAGGCCGGCACCCCCATTCACGCTACCGTGTGCCAGCACGGCAGGCCACACGCTGTCGGTCTTCTCGGAGATGTAGCCAAAAAGGAATGTAAGTATGATGCAGAACACGCACATCGCGACGATGGCCAACACGATGTCGCCCCACGGGTCTGTGCCGACAACCTTACCGTAGTTGTGGCCGTAGGCAATAACGGGCGCATGCCAGAGACCCCAGATGAGGCCGACAATCAGCGACGTACGGTTGAACGAGCGGCTCTTACGCATCTTCGGGAAAAGGAATCCCCGCCAGCCCCACTCCTCGCCGAAGCAGTTGACGAGGTTCAACAACGGGGCAACAAGCACGAGGAGCACACCCCAGGGCTTCTCCATGAAGGTTGCCGTCGTGAACTGCTGAGGATAGACGGCAAAGTAAATTGCCACGCCGATGATGGTGAGCACCAACGGCCCAAACCACCCAATGAGATAGGGCGCGGCATTACCCTTCAGGTTGAGGCGGAGCTTGCAGTCCGTCCAATCCTTTGTAATCAAGCGCGTCAGCAGCACGCCAATCGTGGGGAAGAACATCACCAGCGCCAACATGGCGGCAGAAAGACCCCGCTGCATGTCCGTGCTCTCGGGTCCTAGACTGCGCATGGAGGGAATGACAGCTCCGAACATATACGCCCAGCTGAGCACGAACGTCAGCACAAGGAAGAGGGCGATTTGCTTTTTAGTCTTTTTCATTTGTCTGTTCCTATTTAGTTGATTTCTTTTTTATTCCAAACACACACCAGCGCACGAAGGGGATGCGGCGTAGGATTTCGTACAACAGCGGGGAGAGGGTGAAGACGGCAACGCCGAGGAGGAGGTACATGGCCACAGGGGGCAGCTGGGTGTAGGTTTTCATCATGTAGCCCAGGCTGGCAACGACCAGGTAGTGAACGATGTAGAGGCCGTAGCTCGAGCGCGTCATGTAGGCAGCAAATCGGCTCGTGCGGTCGAACTTGGCATGGAACCAACCCATCAGTCCAAGGCACATCAGCCAGCCGTAAAGGCAGTTGAGCGGACTCGCAAGATACTGAGGCGAGGTATTATCCTGCCCGAAGGTGGTGACGATGAGCACGACTCCCGCCACAACGGAGCAGGCCGTCAGCGGAATCCACGCCTTGCGCACCTTGTCCTGCACGGCATCGTGCGAGAACACGAAGTAGCCCAGCAGGAACGGCACCAGGTAGAACAGCGGTTTGTAGAGGTTCCAGAGACCGTCCGCAGATTCGGGACGGGGATTGCGCACCAGCGTCTGCTCACCTACCCAGAAGAGCACGCCCAGCAGGACGATGACCACGATACCCGCTTTACCGCACCAGTTCCAGAACCTGTTTTTCCTGTCCAGCACACGCACCAGCAGCAGCACCAGGCACAGCAGCCACAGCACCTGAATGAACCACAGCGGCCCCGTGCCGCTGAGGACGCACATGATATACTTGCCGGGGCCAGGGACCGCTGCCAGCATTTCGCCCTGTCCTGCCACCATCGTATTGAAGTATCCCACCATCCAATGGAATACGAACAAGCCTATCGTACCCGGCACCAGCAGCTTGCGCGTGCGGCTCCCGAACCACTCTTTGGCAGATTGCCTCTGGAGGGCATAGCGCGCGCTCACCCCAGCCAGCAGGAACAGCAGCGGCATGAACCAAGGATAGACGATGTACATCACCACATCCTGATATTGAGGATTCTGCGGATAATCTCCAAAGCCTCCGATGCCACCGAAGACACCCTTGTTATTGTAAAAGTAAATAACGTGGTACAGCAACACCAACAGTACCGTCACCCAGCGCAAGTTATCAATCCAATGTTTTCGTTCCATCGTCTGTTTCCTTTCTGCCACCCTTCGGACCCTTCAGTCGCCCACTCTTGCGCAACGCCTCGCTGATAATCCATTGCAGCTGGCCATTGGTGCTGCGGAACTCGTCCGCAGCCCATTGCTCAATGGCCGACATCATTTCAGCATCGATGCGCAGAATGAAACTTTTTGTATCCTTTGCAGGCATTGTAGTTTATTGTTTAATTGTAGAGAGTTCCGCTGTTCACCACAGGCTGGGCGGGTTCATCGCCGCAGAGCACCACAAGCAGATTGCTCACCATAGCAGCCTTCTTATCCTCGTCAAGGTCAACGACACCTTCGTCCTTCAGCTTGTCGAGAGCCATCTTCACCATGCTGACGGCACCCTCAACAATCTTCTCACGAGCCGTGATGATGGCGTCGGCCTGCTGACGGCGCAACATGACAGCTGCAATCTCAGGCGCATAGGCCAGGTAGTTGATGCGCGCCTCCATGATGTGGATGCCGGCAATAGCCAGACGCTCGTTGAGCTTCGCCACCAGTTCCTCGTTGATCTCAGCGGCATTCGAGCGAAGCGTCAGCTCGTCCTCGCTGGCAGCATTGTCGTAGGCGTAATTGCCTGCCACCTGGCGAAGGGCAGCGTCGCTCTGCACACGCACGAAGTTCTCCAGCACGTTCATGATGTACGTCTTCACGTTGGCATTCGTTGCACTCACCTGCGAGTCAATCTCAAACAACGCCTTGTAAGTATCCTCGAGCTTCCACACCAGCACCATACCGATGAGCACGGGGTTACCCATCTTGTCGTTCACCTTGATAGGCTCGGGGTTGAGGTTACGGGCACGCAGCGACACAGCCTTGCGGCTCAGGAACGGGTTGACGAAGAAGAAGCCGTCCTTCTCGAACGTCCCGCGATACTTGCCGAAAAACACCATAGCCTTCGCCTCGTTGGGCTCCTGCTTGAAGATGCCGCCAAACATCAGGCAGCCCAGCAGCACACACAAGGCTCCGAGCAGGGCCATCGTATCGTGCCCCCCCGCTGTCTGCGTAAACAGCCATCCGCCTATTCCCATCAACACAAGGCCCAGCAGCAAGGCCAGAAAACCGTTCATCACTAAACCTTTGAACACAAACTCTTTCTTTTCCATAATCTTTTTGTTTTATAAAATGGTTAATAACTTATTGTATTTCCTTATCGCACAATCACTTCTTTTTGTTTAGTTCAAATTGATTTTCGTTTGATATCATTTTGATATTGCAAAGATACAACCGTTTTTTTCAATCCTCCAAATTTTTTTGCAACTTTTTTCAAAAAATTTTTTGTTTCGCTGCTGAAAGGCGAATAGAAGAACGTCTTTTTCACGCCGTTGCTCTACCTTTAATCCCCCTTAGAGGGCTTTTAGGTAGGCTTCACCTCGGATAATCGCAAATAAATTTGCATTATCGCTCGGCTCGCACTACCTTTGCACATCAAAAAAACGGAGAGTACCATGTTACAGAAGCTATTTGCAAAGGATAATAGCCCGCGGGTGATGGAACAAATTGCGGAGCTACTGAACGACGGGGGAGTCATCATTTACCCGACGGACACGACGTACGCCATCGGCTGCCACGCGCTGAAGGAACGAGCCATTGAGCGCATCTGCGCCATCAAGGGACTCGACCCCAGAAAACACCGTTTCTCGGTGGTCTTTCCCGACATGAGCACTATCAGTGAATATGTGAAAGTGGACAACGCGTCGTTCAAACTGATGCGGCGCAACCTGCCTGGCCCGTTTACGTTCATCTTGCCTGCAGGCAGTCGGCTACCGAAAATCTTCCGCAACCGTAAAGAAGTGGGCATACGTATTCCCGACAATCCCATCGCTACAGCCATCTGTAACCAGATTGAGGCTCCATTACTCTCAACCACCCTTCCCTACGACGAGGATGATGACATTGGCTATCTCACCGATCCCGAACTGATTGACGAGCGCTTCGGCGACGTCGTGGACCTCATCATCGACGGGGGAACGGGCGGAACAGAGCCTTCGACCATCGTCGATTGCACCACTGGCGAAGCCGAGATTGTCCGACAAGGAGTAGGAGAGATGATAGATTAGAAATTAGAGATTGAAGATTGAAGATTGAAAATTGAAGATTCTGACTGTGAAAAAAATAGAGTTGTTCCTATGGCTTCTCATCTCGCTCTCCACGTCGTTGGCGTGGGCTGAGGATGCGGCGTGGACGTTCGATGTGGGAACAAACGTAACCGTCGGAAGGGGGGAGCATGCGCCGTTCTGGCTGACGGCAAACCGTCACGGGCTTGTGTCGCTGGAGCGAAACAGTGCCTATCTGCGCTCTTCAGCCATACGAAACTACCGGAAGGAACATGGATTCGATTGGGAGTGTGGTGCCGATGTGGCTTTTGGAACGCTTAATAATATAAATATAGGTATAGGGGGAAGTGAAGCCCCAAGATGGGGTGACCCACAATTTGTCCTTCAACAATGCTATGCGGGGGTTCGCTATGGCTGCTGGCAAATGACGATTGGCAGCCGCGAGCACGCCTCGCAGGGCAAGAATGCGCTGCTCTCGTCGGGCGGTATGACCTGGAGCGGAAATGCACGCCCCATTCCCCAGATTCGCTTCGGTATCTACGACTACGCTGTGGTACCTTTCGTCTTCAACGATTGGTTCAGCGTGAAGGGATTCGTCAGCTACGGACGAACCACCGACGATGCCTTCCAGCGCCAGTTTGTCGTTCCCGCGCGCTACGCACTCTACACGCAGGGAGCACTCTTTCACGAGAAGAGTTTCTTCTTCCGCGTGGGAAAGCAGGAGGTCAGCCCCCTATCGCTGGAGATTGGTTTTGAGATGAATTGTCAGTTTGGCGGGGAACTATGGGAACACGACATACGACTCAACACGGCCGATGAGGACAAGCTGCTCTATGCCAACCCCAAACGTCCGGCAGACTTCCTGAAGGCGCTTCTTCCCCTCAGCGGAGGCGACGGCTCCACCGTTTCCGACCAGAACAACGCTGCGGGTAATCACTTCGGCAGCATCCACACAGCGCTCAACTACGAGGCAACGGATTGGGGACTGCGTGCCTACTACGAACACTACTTCGACGGGCGCACTGGGATGACCCCCTGGAACAAGACGCGCGACATGGCAGGAAATCCCCACGTGTGGATAGCCTATCCTTGGTTCGACGGGCTCTACGGGTTGGAGGCCACCCTCCCGCGTAACCCCTTCGTCGGCAGCATCGTAGTGGAATACAACACCACACGCGACCAATGCGGCAGCATCCACCACAGCTCCACCGCTACGCTCCCAGCCAGCATCCACGGCTTCGCCTGCTACTACTACAACAGCAGCTACCCCTCCTACCAGCACCACGGCATGACGGCAGGCTCTCCCCTGCTCTACAGCCCGCTCTACAATGCCGACCACACCATCATCAACACCGACACGCGCCTTCGCGCCTTCCACCTGGGGCTTGCCGGAAACCCGACGACAACGCTGTGCTACAGGCTGTTAGGCACGTTTGTCCGTTCGTGGGGCTCGTATATGGATCCGCTTCCCGACCCGCAGAACACCCTCAGCACGTTGGCCGAGGTCACCTGGGCGCCACAGCAGCTTAATGGATGGGCGGGCACCGCGGCTGTCGCCCTCGACCGCAGCCCCCGTCTGGGCAACAACTTCGGCGTACAAATAGGCATCAGGAAGAGATTGAAGATTGAAGATTGAAGATTGAAGATTGAAAATTGAAGATTGAAGATTATTATAGATTGAAGATGAAGAAGTCCCGAATCATACTCCTCCTGAGCCTGTTTCTCCTGTTAGCATCTTGCGAGAAAAACGTGCGCTACTCCGTTTTCGACGGGTTCTGGCAAGTCTGCTCGGTGGAGAACAGGGCTACGGGAACGGTTACAAACCCCGAGGGTCGGCTTTACATCAGTTTCGATTGCGAGCTGGTGAAGCTCTCCTACCTTACCGAGGACCATAATACCGGTTTCCTGGGTTACGAGTATATCGGCTCGTTTGTCCAGCAGGGCGATTCGCTGCGGTTCAGCACCTTCTACGTCTATCACTATACCAATCCCCAGGAGACCACCCCCGCCCCTGCTGAACACCTTTCAGCCTTCGGCATCTACGCCCAGCCCGTCTCGTTTGCCCTCCGGATGACAAAGCGAGAGATGACGCTGGAAAACGAGTCCTCGTGCCTCCGCCTGCGGAAATACTAATCGTCGCGCAATCCTCAATCTGCAATCTAGCTCTGCGTTCTGTTTCCGTTGCAAAGATACAATGTCTTCCGTAGCCTGCCAAATTCTATTCCCCAAAAGCAACCTAAAAATAGGTGCTTTTTCCTCGGGGCAGCCCGGCAGCGGCGCACGGCGTTGTTTTTCATTCTAGGGCGTTATTTTTACCGTCCACTGCGATGGGTTTTCATTCCACTGCGTTATGAAATTTGAACACTACGTCAGCGCACGCCCCGGACGCGGGAGTGATACAGTTATACAGAATACAGTTTTCTCATGAGCATACACACTGTCCAAAAAGTGACAAGAAAAAATTTAATATATATATAATTATATATAATTATATATATATTAAAAATCTATTCTCTCTTTTTTTTCACATCAATGTATGCTCCCTAAAAAACTGTATTCTGTATAAACTGTATCACATGGGGACGATAATGGATAATGGAATCCCCTCCTACTATTTCTGAAAGAGGGCCTTATTGCTTTCTGTACTTGCGGCTGTCAAGCCAAATCTTCGCACGCTTGGCGAGATAGGTGGGGATGAAGATGAAGAAAAGATAGAGGTAGGACCTCAACTTCGAGTAGCCGAGCAGTTGTTGATAGACGGAGGCGTTGTAGTGGACGAGGGAGAGGCGCTTTGCCCTTGACACGGAACCGCTTCGCAGACAGTAATACGTGAGCGGCTCCTGTATGCCGTAGGCCTTGCCGCACTTCTGCAGTATGCTGAGGAAGAGTGCCCAGTCCTGACGGCGCCGGATGGTGGGCATGAAGAACTTGCCGTACTTCGTGGTATCGAACATGGCTGTGGAACAGCCGATTTTGTTGTCGTGCATCAGCTGGCGGAACGTGAGCGTGGCCGGACTGCGGACGATACCGACAATCTTGCCCTCGGGGTTGCGCTGATAGTAGGAGGAGTAGCTGAGGCAGCAGTCGTGCTCCTTCATGAAGGCCACCTGACGCTCCAGTTTCTCGGGCATCCAGCAGTCGTCGCTGTCGCAGAAGGCTATGAACCGCCCTTCGGCCTGCTGGATGGAGATGTTGCGGGCAAGCCCCGGGCCGCAGTTGGTGTCGAGGAAGAAAAGCCGCACCCGGCTGTCCTCCTGCTGAAACTGCAGCAGCATGTCCCGTACAGATTGGTTTGACGAGGCATCGTCCGTAATGAGAAGTTCCAGATTGCGGTATGTCTGTGCCAACACACTACGAATACTGTCAGCCAACAAAAGGCTTTCGTTGTAGGTAGGCATGATGACCGAAACCAGTTCTTCAGTAGGCTTTTGCATCTCCATTTTTTAAAATCGGCTGCAAAAGTAACGCATTTTAAAAGAACAGCCAAATTATTTTATGGCAAATTGATAAGCGAGCCTGCTTTTTGGAGGAATGCGGGGGTGTAGTAGTTCATAAATCCGCCCAATGAGGTGAATGTCATCTCGCCGAAGACGATGCGCCCGTTCAAACTGTAGAGGTCCACACGAACAACGGGGAACGGCGCTGCCAACCGCTCTGAAACCTCCAGCATTTCGGCGAGATTGGGGGGAGGTGGAATGGGCTCGCCCTGCAAGTAATGACTGTTGAAGACGCAGTATTCGGGATGGGGATTCCAGGAGGTGTCGTACGTCATCAGCTCGGATTTGTTGGTTCCTGTGCGATTGGTGCAGATGAGGATGTAGTGTGCCCGTCCGTTGAAGCACCAGAACTTGTAGTCGATGAGCGAGGTGGAGTAGCGTGACGACCACTCGTCGTTGACCAACAGCGCCTCGGCAATTACGCGGGGGGTGATGCGCGAGTAGTGCAGGTTGCCCTCAGCCAGGCCATAGGTCTCCTTCAACGTCCGACGGAAGACGCGACGTACCTCCCGGACATCCAGCTGAGTCTTGTCCGTCACCACGAAACCGTCGCCCGATCCATGCGTAGCCTTGAGGATAAACTGCTGCGGAAGGATGTCGAAATCTATAGCGTCGGCATTGTCCCACACGCCATAGAGCGTGTTCAGAATGGACTCCAGGCCACACTCGCGGACGTAGTCCCTCACGGCATACTTGTCTGACAACCGCGTCCAGACCGACGTGTCGGTACGCAGCGAGAGATACTGTATCTTCTCATTCAAATCCTTCGGGGGGTTCAGGTCTATCCGTTTGTGGAAGCGCGCCAGATAGCGGAGGCGCACGAGCCACTCGGGATGGCGGCGTCCCAGACAGGCGGCTAGATGTTTCAACAGTTTCTTCATCTCATCCTGAGTTTGTCAATCAGTTCATCGGTCAGTACGGCGTTCACATCGTAGAGGTGTGAACGTTCGAGCGCCCTCTTCCGCATGGGCTGGAGGATGGAACGGTCGGCTATCACCCGACGCATGACCGCCGTCAAGGCCTCGTTGTCGCCCGTCGGGAACAGCAGTCCGCATTGGCCGTCGCCGATAATCTCCTCGGCATAGCTCCAGTTGGAGGCTATCACCGGCAGAGCGGCTATGGCAGCATCGGCTATCACGCCCGGGAAGCCCTCCGTGGGATGCATGGTGGGAAAGAGCATGGCGTCGTATTCCGAAAGCAGCCGGAAGCCAGGCGCGTCGTTCAACTGTAGGAAGCCCTTGTACTGTACGTTGGGCAAGGCATCACATTCCGTCAGGAAACGCTCTTGCACATCGGCATCCATACGTCCATAGAAGTCAACCTCAAACCGCACCTGTAAGCCTTCGGCATTAAGCTGACGAACGGACTCCAGGATATGGAAGATTCCCTTCAGCTCCGTCAGGCGGGAAAGGAACACAAAGCGGACCTTCTCACCCGTATGGGGAACATCGGGGTTGGGGACGTAATAGACAGGCTTGAAGTTATAGAGCCTCAGCGTGTTGTCAATCCCCACCTCGTGATAGAGGGCGGCCACTTTGTCGGCCTCCACGATAATGCGCTCTAACCTGTGGAACGGCTCGGCCTTGTAGATGCCCTGCTTGATTTTCACGGGCGTATAGCCGGCTATCATGAAGTAATAGATGCGGCTGGGCAAATGCAACGACGTAGTCAGCCGAATCAGACGATAGGCGCTCACGTTGGACGTGGAGATGACGATGTTTTCGTAACGGCGGAAGAGCAGACGCCACACGACGCGAATGAGAATACGGGGGTCGCGTTTCCATCGCTGCGTATCGACATAGTCCACCGTCTTCAGCATATCCTTAAAAAAGGAGAGCAGATAACGGTTCTTCACGGCATCGCCCGCCTGGGGGATATTCGGATAATCCAATGCACCGATGAAAAACAAACTCTTCATAGCGTTTTACGATTTTACCATTTGATTATTTACAAACCGCCGATAGTTGAGGTACAACGTGAGGGTATAGACCGCCGAACTGAGCACAGCAGTCAGTATGGCGCCTTTGACGCTCCACAACCATACCAACAGGAATGAGCCCAGAATCTTTACCGCGCCACAGGCGAAACTGCTGTCGCGGATGCTGCGCCCCTGCCCATGCGAGCCGAGATAGCGGTTTATCATATCGCCCACGCCGTGCAGGCTGAAGCCCACAGCAAGCCATGCGGCATAGCGGGCCACCACATGATAGGAGGCGTCGTAGAGACTGACCACAGGACCAATCAGCAGAATGAATCCCAAGCACGACAGCATGGTGATGGCTAACGTCAGCCACATCACACGCCGGGGGATACACGGCTCGTGGACAAACCGCTTGAAGAACGTCGTCCCCACGATGCCTGGCAGATAGGAGATGGGTTGCGCCAGCGAAAGTGCCAACGTGAAAAAGCCCACATTGGCGTTATTGTCGTCGAAGATTCCCAAAGTTACACCTGACAGGTAGTTCGTAGCCACCATCGCCAACGAACCGTAATAGAGATGAATGCCATAGTCGCGATTCTCTTGTCGGAGGTCGGCAAACAGGGGTTTCAGGTTTCGGAACGAAGGACAGGTAGAAATGACTATGGCAACCAGCACCGCCGAGCAGATGCCCCAATGGAGCCAAAGTACCGTACGGCTATCAACGACGTCAACACGTCGATAGACCAACAGCGCAACAGGGATGAAACAGAGAACAGGCAGCACGCGAGCCAGAGCCAAGCGGAAGATGTGGTTGTCGCCCTGCGCCGTAGTGTTCATATAATTCGTCAGTAAAGGATAAAAACAGACAGGAAGTGCACAGAGGAAAAGCATTCGAAGTTCCGTCCCATGCAACAATCCTGCCACAGCTGTTCCCGCAGTAAGCAAAGCAGCAGCAATGCCCAGATAGCAAACAAGCATTCCACGAATGCGAGCGCTGCGTTTGGGGTCATCAGAGAGCGCCAAAAGGCGGCTGCCTGACATGAACCAGCCGAACAGCACCACCCACGACAGCAGCTGGACGATGTTCATGACGTAACGCACGTTACCGTAGGACACCGTATCGAGCACATCGGTATTGATCTTCGATGCCACGAAGTTCAGTATGGCTCCCACGAATGTGGCAGCATATAGCACCAATACCTGTCGTTTGCTCTTGCTCATCTGTTCATGGAATTATAGCTCAAAAAGTCATCGTACGTTATGCCCTCTTTGGTGCGGGCGTCGTGCATCAGTCGGCGTACCAGGCGCAGAGCTTCGCGCGACGACAGTCCGTCAGCCTTGAAATACTTGTAGCAACCAGGCAGGCTGAGGCAACGTATCAGCCAGAATTGCAGGGGGGTGTAATTGAGCCTCGCAACGATAAGACGTCCCAGGTAGTACATATAGTCGCGTCCCAGCCGTCTGTTTGCCATCCGTCTGGCTGCTGATGCCACCTTGTGATAGACGACCGCCTCGCGCACGAGGGTCATCTTCTCTCCCGCCCTACGCATACGATGGGCGAACTCATAGTCCTCCTCACCAAAGAAGAAACGCTCCGTGAGCAGTCGGCCCTCCTCATCCACCAGCGAGGCGTCGGCAAGCAAGGCACAACCGGAAATGAATGTCACGGGCAAAGGACTTCGGTCGGTCATTATCAAATGATTATCTGAATCAGAAGGTTGAAGCCTATAATCTTTGAAATATGCTTTCCGTGTGCCAAAGGTAAGTTTTCCACCACACGACCAGATGCGGTTCTTCTCGTTCCAATAGCAGATGAGCGGTCCTATCACCTTCACGTCGGGACAGGTTTGACGGTAGTCCTGGAGTTTCAGCATAAAGTCCGGAGCCACTTCCGTATCGTTGTTGAGCAGCACATAGCTTTCAGGCTGGTAACGGCGGGCATAGGCAATCGCCTTGTTGTTGCCCACAGCAAAGCCCCAGTTGTGCCCCAACGGCAACAACTCCGCCTCGTGCGCCGACGAAGCCGTCCAAGCCTCCGAGGCAAGGAAGGCCTGGATGCGAGCCACACTATCGTCCTCCGAGCCGTTGTCTGCTACCACTATGCGGAAATCGCCCGCAGCTCCCGCAAGGGATTGCAGGCAGGCTATGGTGTCGTCTGCCCCGTTCCAGTTTATCAGAATAACGACGGTCATACGGTCTTCAACGATTTAATGGTGAATGTTCTTCCCACAAGTCCGTAAATGACGTGGAGCAGTATAATCATGACAGGCGTCTCAATGACATCGAGGTGGAAGAAATAGAACTCAAACCATCCCATAGCCAGCAGGGCACAATAGTAGTAGTAGATGGTATTCGTGAAGAGGTTGGAAAAACGGACGGAGAGCAACTTGAGCGTGTAGCAAATAGCGCTCAATCCCATTGTATAAAGGGCAAACTGGAAAAAGTCGGTATAGATGAACAGCGTACCGAAGAACGTGCGGACGTTGGTGAGGCTGATGCCCGTGAAATGATAGGTGGGATTGACGGGCGAAAGCACCTCGCCATTACCGGAAATCTGATTAATGATATTGATAAACGGTGTCCAGATGACGGTGAAAGGGCCTCGGTCGGGGAACCCGAGTTCCATGTCCATGCTTAACCCAAGCGTACCCGAGGAGAAGTAGTGGACGAAACGTTGGAAAATCCAAAGCACAACGCCTTCGTTAACGGCAATCTCATTCACTACAACAATGGCCAGAAGGAAGGTGACAAAAAACACGGCTACGGCACTAATGGCCACCATGACAACAAGTCGGGGCGTTATCTTCGTCTTTCCAGAAGCTATACGAAGCATCACACCTACCACGCAAGGAATGATGATCGCTCCTTTAACCATATTGATAACACTGACAACCATCAAAGGAATGATAAGCAGCCACAGCCAGCGTCGTTGCTTGTTAAGGTAAAAAATGTAAAGCATCAGCATGATGCTGCAGAAATGCTTCAGGTGTCCCCAAAAACCAAATCCAACAAACTCCTCAGCAAATTCGTCCGAGCCAATCATGAACTTTGAACTACGCACAGTGCTAAACAGATGTAGCATCATCATCCCAACTAATACTACACCAACGACGACAAAGATACGGGGGAGAGTATCGTCGCTGATGACCGTCGTACGGACTTCATAGCCATTACGATGGGCATAACCGGCCAAAAGGAAGCTAGGCAGGGCAAAAAACACCAATCCAACGTTCCATAGCAGGATACTGGGATAATAGAACTCCACAAAGCCCGAATGGCCTGACATCCCTACTGAAATAAATAGAACGGCAACATAGGGCAGCATAAGGATATTGAGCGGGGTGAGCATTGTTCCCCATGCCTTCCGTTCCAAGTAGAAAAGGACGGCAACTTCTATCAATATGCCGAGGAGGTAGAGCATCAAAAAGGGATTAGGAATTACTCCTTCCTTGTACGATTTCCTTGATGACGATCCACGCAGCTGTGCCGAAGAATGCCAGAAAGACGTAGAGAATACCCATCATCATCTTCTTCGGCGAAGAGGCTTTGAACGGCGTGTACGGCGGTTGCATGACTACACAGACAGGTGTGCTCTCGGCCACTTTAGCCCGAGAGAGTTCCAACTGTCCGGCCAATTGATTGAATACGTTGAAAGCCAACTCCTGCTCGTTCTGCAGACGTTCCTGCTCAATCTGATATTGCAGGAGCACCATATTCTGGTGCTTATCGGCATAACTGGCATAGGCTTTTTGAGCTGCGTAGTATTTCTCGCGGGCCTCATCATAAAGAGTCTCGGTATAGGCTAAATCTTTGCGGGCTTTCGCAGAACGGTAGTCAGCCACATATTGCTGCAAGTTGTCCGAAACCTTCTGCGCCACTACTGCCGCAACCAATGGGTCCTGCATGGTAACGTTCAGGGTAATAACGTTGTTTCCCTTATCAACAGAGGTGTTGATTTTCTTATTGAGCGACTTCAGCACCAACTGCTGACTGCGTGAAAGCAGCATAGGGTCGGCAGTACGTCGAGGCATAATCGTGTCAGCTGCAGCGTGCGACGTCAGCTTCTTAATTAGTTTGCCAGGAGCCCGCAATGCCATTGACCACCAGGGATAGCGCTGATGATAGCGCAAATAGTGGTAGAGGTCGGTTGACAATTTATCGTTCTTCGTTTTTACAGGCAGCTCCATTAACTCCGTTAAGAAAGGAGTGGAGGAGATTATCTGAGGGTAGAGTTCGGGATAGACTGCATCCTCCATGCCACTTAATCCACCCAAGTCAATACCTGCCATAGCAGCCAGCGAGCCGAAACTGCTGGTGATACCGCCACCGTTCGACATCTCAGGAGCTAACACAGCGGTAGAGGTATATTCCTTGGGAATACTAAAAGCGATGATGAGACTCAACACTCCACCTATGAAGCAGGCTTTCAGCAACAGCTTCCACTTGCTGAGCAGAAGCATGATGATGCCAATAAAATCCAGTGAGTTTCCTTTCTTTTCCATGCCTTTCTACTTCGTGTTTAACAGATTGACAAGAGCCAGCACAACGGTGGCAAGGGAGGCGGCTGTAGAACCGAGACTGAGGATTTCTGCTGTCTTCATGCCCTCTCGCTCAGGCTTTTCGGGAACAACAATCTCGCAGCCGGGCTGCACCAGACGGCTGCCCCAACTATTGGCCTTCGTAGTGGTACCGTTCATATAGACGATGTAGGCCTTCGAACGATTGGACTTGCTGGAATAGCCACCCGCCTGATTGACGTAATAACGGAGCGTCTTACCCTTCTTATAACCGATAGTATTTGCATACATCACTTCGCCGCTCACCTTGACAGTGTTGGAGAACTGAGGGATCGTGAGAATGTCACCAGCACGAAGCACGAGGTCGGCATCCGAGCCCGGATTCTGGAGCGCCTTTTCCAGCTCAATACCGACAGGATAGTCCGTCTGGCTCATCATCTGACGACGGATAGCCACAGAGTCCTTCTTGTTTTCGGCCATCTGAACAGCAATCTCGATGTTTGTTTCCAGTCGAAGCTTTTCTTCGTCAGTCATCTGACGTTGCAGACGAGCACCCTTCACATAGGCCTGAGGTGTCAATCCTCCTGCGCTCTGCACCAACTCGCTCAAACGTTGGTTCTTTTTAGTCAACGCGTAGGTACCGCTGAAGAGCACTTCGCCATCGACCCGCACATTCTCCTGTTCAAAATATCCAGGACTGCGACGCACATAAACCTCATCGAAAGGCATAAGGGTAAAGCCCGACTGCCCTTCCACCACTAATCCGTCGCTTATGGAAAAGCTAAACATACGCGAGATGGTATCATTCACACTAGTAGCTCGGGAATCCTTAATACGGCGCGAGACATCTACCTTTGCCGTTGAAGCGGCCTCTGTGAGACCACCAGCCATCAAGATGAAGTCTTCAATAGAAAGGTTATCCTGATAATGGTAGGCGCCAGGGAAAGCGACTTCACCATAAATGGTGACAACCTGCGTTTCACGCATATCCTCGATGCTGGGGATGACAAGAACATCATTTTTGCGAAGAGCGACATCAGGCACTTCATCTTTCATCACCCGTTCCAGGTCAATGGAGAGATTTTCCATCGTTCCATCCGCATTACGACGATTAAGCACAGCACGGCCGCGGTAAGCATCATCCTTAAGTCCGCCAGCCGTAGTAACCAATTGCTTTACTGTAGTAACGCGACCGTCCATCTGGAACTGTCCCGGACGATAGACGGCACCCCGCACTTCCACCCGATTAGCAAAGGTCGGCATAATAGAATCAACGGTTACCGAGTCACCGTCAGCAACAAGGAAGCGCTGCTGTTCGACAGAATTGAGGGTGTAGATTTCATACTCACGCATGCCCACACGAATAAGGCGGACGTCTTGACGATAGGCATTGCCCGTGAAACCACCTGCATAGTCAAGCAGGTTCTTTACCGTCTCGGTAGGCAGCATCTCGTAGTACATCGGACGTTTCACCTGTCCGGCAATACTCACCAACGTACTATAGGCACCTACCACTACGGCGTCGTTGTCTTCCAGACGAAGGTCTTTCCCTGTTTTTCCGTTTAGAATAAAGTCGTAGATATCGTACGAAGCAACTTCTTTTCCATGTCGAAACACCTTAACGGCACGCAACGTACCATAGTCGTTGACACCACCAGCCATGTAGAGAGCATTGAAAATGGTAGCAAACGACGATAGTTCGTAGGTACCAGGATTCTCCACCTCGCCCATCACGTGAACACTAATACTACGATTCTGTGCAAGCGAAAGGCGAATGAACGTGTTGGGATCACCTCCTCCTATACCGGAGTAGATTTTGCCTAACTGTTCCTTCAGACGGGCGTTGGCTTGTTTTACTGTAAGTCCGCTCAAATAGACGGGACCAACGTTCTCCACCTGTATTATGCCGTCGGGAGAGATTGTCTGCTGCACAGTACTCTGTGAGGCGCCCCAGATGTCGATGATGACTTCGTCGCCACTACCCAAACGGTAGTTGTCAGGCGTGGGAAGATTGTAACTTGATTCAAACGCAACGTCCTTATTTTGGAAGATGTTGTGTCCGAAAATCTGCTTCCGTTGTTTCTCCATCTCCTGTTGAACAAGCAATGCGATTGAGTCGGGGAAGAGGAAATCCATACCGCCTAATAGTTCGTCTTGACGCTCGGTCTGCGTCATTTTATTGCGGTTCTTCACCTCGTCCTCCAGAGCAATGCGTCGGTCATTAACGGGTGCCGTACGACTACGACTATTCTCTGTCAGCGTCACGCCTTGACCTGTCCGCTGTTGCTGAGTGTATTTCCGTTTGATGCGGTTCACCTGATCCATAGTGACACCCTTACGGAGCAGCTGCGTAGCAATATCCTTATCGGATGTGCCCTTCTCACGGGCTTCAGCGACGAACTCTACAACTTGTTCGTCGGTCATTTTTTGTTGCGCGCGCACGTACGTAGCGCACGCGAGCATACAAAGCATAAAAACAATGTATCTTCTCATGAGACTAAAACTTTTTTCCTTTGATGATAGAAAGCACGGTAATCCAGATAATCCGAATGTCGCCCCCTAACGAACGCGTAGTAAGGTATTCCAGGTCCATGTCCAAACGGGTGAGCATTTTCTCCATTGTGTCGGTATAACCGTTGTAGAGTGTTGCCATCGAAGTCAAACCTGGACGTATCTGGTAGAGTTGTATATAGTCTGGATTATGCTCCATAATTTTATCAATAAAAACTTGCCGTTCGGGACGATAGCCCACAAGCGACATATCCCCTCGGAACACATTCCATAATTGAGGGAACTCGTCCAAATGGTAGTCGCGCAGGAAGTGCCCGATACGTGTCATCTGTGCCATCCGCTCCTCTTCCGTACGGGGAATACCATCTTTCTCTGCATCCTTGCGCATAGTACGGAACTTCAGGATGTTGAATGCACGCCCATGGTAGCCTATGCGCTCTTGTTTATAGACAGGTTGGCCTCCGTTAAAGAAAATCAGCAACCATATTATCAGAAAAAACGGGGAAAGAACCAACATCCCTACGCCAGACACAAGAATGTCTGCCAAACGTTTAACAAAGCGCTCTCCACGATTCATGGAGTCGGCATAGGTGACAGGAGTGGATATATGCGGTGACGTTTCGTAGATATTCATCATCTTATTGCATTTCGTCTTTTATATGAACGATACAACTGCATTTTTATTGCACGATGAAATAACATTTTTTAAAAAAATCGTATCTTTGCGGCGGATTTCTACAACGTAAAACACGTTGAAAAATCATAGTATTCTAATCTTAAATTATTTTACATGAAGCCAATCATCTACCAAGTCCTCCCTCGACTCTACTATAGTCCTTCCAACCCTACTATCGCAGGTGGTACCCTTGCCCAAAACGGTTGCGGAAAACTTCGCGATTTCACCAAACAACGTCTACAAGCTATTCGCGAGTTGGGAACCACTCACATCTGGTACACGGGCATTCTCGACCATGCCACGCGTACAGACTTCTCGTCATACGGCCTTCCCGCCGACACGGATGTAAAAGGGGAGGCAGGTTCCCCTTATGCCGTGCGCGACTATTACAACGTAGCGCCTGAACTAGCAACTGACATTCCGCATCGCCTGCATGAGTTTGAATTGCTTGTCAATCGCACCCATCGTGCCAGTATGGGCGTAATTATCGACTTCGTACCCAACCATGTTGCCCGCCACTACACGGGCACCTTTCACCCCTTCACCGACCGCAACTATTACCCAGGACACATCTGTGACGGCGATTGGACAGATACTGCCAAACTCAACTACGGCGATCACGACACATGGCAAAAGATGCTTGACATCCTCCTTTTTTGGGTAGCACGTGGTATTGATGGTTTTCGCTGCGATATGGCAGAACTTGTTCCCGTCGATTTCTGGCGTTGGGCCATTCCGCAAGTCAAAGCCATACACCCCAACATCCTATTTATTGCCGAAGTCTACCAGCCATGGCGCTATGCCGAGTATGTCCATCAAGGCGGTTTTGACTACCTCTACGACAAAGTCGGCCTCTATGACACCCTCGTTGCCATTTTGAAAGGACGAGAATCGACATCTGCCATTACCCGCTGCTGGCAATCACTCGGAGACTTGGGCCCGCACATGCTTCATTTCATGGAGAATCACGACGAACAACGTCTCGCTTCCGACTTTATTTGCAGCGATGGGCTCCGCGCCCTACCTGCCATGATTATCTCCGCCCTCATCGACAACTGTCCCGTTATGGTTTATTTCGGACAAGAACTGGGAGAACATGGCATGGAAACTGAAGGCTTTAGTGGCTGCGATGGTAAGACCTCTATCTTCGACTACGCCCCTGTGCCTTCCATCAGCCGATGGTTGAAGGAGAATCAAAAAGACAAGAAGCCATCAAGTCCAAAAGAAATCTCACAACAATTTGACCAAAAGCCTTCTGAACTTATAAGTCTATATTCTTACCTACTTCATTTCGCCACTGAAGAGCCTGCAATCTCTGATGGGAAATTCTTTGACCTTATGTACGTCAATCCTGCATCTGACAAATTCAACCCGCATCGACAGTACGCTTTTCTACGTGCAACGGCTGACTCCCGAATCCTTGTTTGCGTCAACTTCGACGATGTCCCACGCGACATCCGTCTTCGCATCCCGAGTCACGCTTTCGATTATCTCGGCATACCCAGCACAATCGTCCCACTCCCCTTCTCTAATCAACCATCTCCTAACTCTGACATTCCATTTTCCATTTCATATCTTCAAACGCCCATTTTCCCTGATAGTGAATTACCCCTTCATATCCCCGCATTGGGAGGTATAGCGCTGAAATTCTGAAAATAGTAATAGGATTAAAAAAGTTTTCTCCCGAAGGCATATGCCTTCGGGAGAAAACCTACAAGTAGTGTTCCTCTATTTAATCAAGACTTTCTTGCCATCCCGAATGTAAATACCAGAAGTGGGATGAGCAATGCGGCGTCCGGTGAGGTCATAGATCGCACCAGAGGGTGCAACAACATCGATATACGACGGAGTGATACCATCGCCTTTGTATTCCACCTCCTCAAGGGTGAACATATTGGAGAAATTGTCTGTCCAACCGTAGGCAAAGCTATAGGCGTCGAAATTACCGTTAGCCATAAAGATGAAGGTACCGTCGTTACCATTTCCACGCTTACCATAGACTAGGAATGCACCCTCGTAATACTGTCCCGCAGGATAAAGGTAAATCTGGGTAAAGACATATCCCGCTGCATCCTGAGCAGCATCTTCAGGCGTCGTGAAACCCTTGTTGTCGTTGTAACCGTCACGATGTCCGCGCCATACAAGATAGCGGTCGAAAGCGGGATTGTAGAACTGGTAGGTATGCTCAGCCGTATCGGGCGTGCAGTAGAAGGCTGCGGCATCGCCCACCTCGGCAGGCGTTTGATTATTCGCAGCCACAAGCCCCTCCTCTGCCATATACATGGTGTTAATGTCACCATTCTTCTGGTGATTGACAAAGGCGTAGTACTTACCTGCGGCAGGATAAGAGACGTCCTTGCGCGTAGCGTTTATCTGACGGTCAAGATCATAAGCTAGCGTGTAGTAGTCGTTTTCGGTGCTGGAGTTATCGGCAAGGACCTCCTTGGCTTCGGCAATCAAATCAACCAACGCCTGAACCGCCTCAGTCGAGGGATAGCCCGGACGATCAAGCGTAGCACGGAAGGTTTCAACAGCAGCTTCGGCAGTCTGAATAGCCTCAGCAAGGGTCTCAGCACCAGCAAAGACTTCCTCTACATAGAAGGTGGATCCACTGTCGCGCCCGCTAGTCCAGTAGGCCAACGTGGTGCCACGTTTGTTCATATAAACATTCGCTCCCTCGTCGGTAGTGAAGCCGAGGTAGAAGGAACCTTCTGTGACATAGGTACTAGCTTCGGCACGGAACTGCCAGACATCAGTCGTGCCAAGCGTGCTGACATCGGCCATCGTCAGGAACGTGTTGCCACCCGTATTGCCATCATCGACATAGCGGTAGCTTGACATCACATAGTTGATACCAGCAGCCTGATTGACAAGACTGAAGCCCTCGACGGGGTTGCCAACAAATGCCCAACGGTAGTTTGTCTTCTTATCGACGTCAATTTCGGTGATGTTCAATTCAAAATGGTCAACTTCGGGGTCATAGACCACATAGCTGGCATTGCCAATAACGAGATGATACCAATGCTCAATATCCTCAAAGGAAGCTGCCTCATCAACAAACTTGAAAGGCAATGCCTCAACATCGACAGTAAGCACTACGTCAACGTCATAGACACCTTCCTCCACAAGTCCCTCAGGAACAGCGGCTGACACGCCCCAAGGCATAGCGAAGGTATTGGAACCAGGAACGGGATAGGGTTCGCCTTCGGGAGCATGGAACGACTCTTCGCCCACTTCCTTTCCATTATAATAATAATGGTACGTGAGGTCAACAAACCACACAGCCTCCTCGTAATAAATCTGGATTTTGTCGTCCTCAATCGTGATGACGGGATCAAGATGATCAAACTGAGGACATACGAAGTCCTCCTCACCGATTTCCACGTCCTTTGGGAAAACGAAGAAACCACCATCATAAACCTTCGAAAGGCTGACAATGTTTTCATTCGTGCATTCAACACGCGAATACTCAATCGTTGTTTCGTGGCTCTCAGCCTCAGGCAGGACAATAGATACCTGATAGACATCATAGTCGTCCATCGGAGCGGGATAGATCTCAAGCGGCTGTTGATTGTTGCCACTCTTGCCGACAATGCACTTGAACTCACCGTTCTGCTTTGTTGTAGCCCAGCAATCCTCCTCGAAAGCCAAATAGCCGAGAATGTAGAGATTGCCACTCTCAAGGTCGCCAAACGTTAGGTCAATGGGTGTCAGACTAGACTTAGCCAGCAGGTCCAGATAATGTCCGTTTTGCGACTGTAAGGTGAACTTACCCTCCGTCGCAGTCGAAGGAGCAATGCGGACAAACGTGCGCCCAATCTGGCCCTCAATCGGAGCGCTTAAACCCAAAGAATAATACAGGTTCGTTGATGTGGCACTAAATTCCTCCGTGTAGCTGGTGAAATACGTGCCATGGATTTCCTCATCATCAACCAAGCCATTTGCAGCGGTGTACGACTGGCCTTGATAGACAATTTGGTAATAACCCTCCGTCAATTCGCTGACAGAGTTGAGAGGCGTCTGGGCGCTGAGTGAAGTGCTCAGGCAAAACATAGCAGCCAAAAGGCTCAGGGAAAGGAGTAGATTTTTCTTCATACAGTAAGCAATTAAAAATGATTTCGCCGACAAAGATAAAACAAACCAAGTGAAAAAACAAATATTTTTGTAATTATCCGAAGCATAGTCCATCAAAACAACATCAAAACAATTGTTCTTTTAGGTGGCTCAACGCGTTGAGCCACGTGTACCAATGCGTTTGTACAATAGAATTGCCCTACACTCTCCAAATAAGGACTCCAATTAACCCAAATGTTAAAAAACGTACTTTTTGCAATTCCATTCCAAGAATTCGAAAGAAATCGAAAAAAAGTAGCATTTTTGTTTGGGCGTTTGCAAAAAAGCGTTTACATTTGCAAAAAATTTGCATCAATTTTTTAGTTACTAATTTTTTTATTAACCATTAAAACAAAACGTATGTTAAAAGCAAAATTGCTACAGATTTCGTTGGCTGTGCTTATGCTTTGCGGCATGCCTCTGAGCGTTTTCGCCCAGGGGACTGTGCGAGGTACAGTAAACGATGCGACGGGTGACCCCATCATCGGTGCATCCGTAAAGGTGGTTGGTACGACCCGTGGTGCTATTACGGACTTGAACGGCGCATTTACCGTAACGGCAGCAAGTAACGACCGCCTGGAGATCTCCTACGTAGGTTACGCTACACAAGTTGTGCCCATCAATGGGCGCCAGCAGATTTCCGTCGTGCTGGAAGAAGACAGCGAAGTGTTGAGTGACGTGGTGGTCATCGGTTACGGCGTCCAGAAGAAAAAGCTGGTAACAGGTGCTACCGTTCAGGTAAAGGGCGCCGATCTTGCCAAGCTGAACACGACCAACCCCCTCGAGGCCATGCAGAGCCAGACGCCGGGTGTGCAGATCACCCAGTCATCCACACAGCCTGGTAAGGGATTTAATGTGGTCATCCGTGGTAAG